>JAABUN010000255.1_pt1 | contig 140943 bp, 123 predicted proteins | sample 5559311 | NCBI WGS metagenome assembly JAABUN01 (sample SAMN10711877, study PRJNA513370) | rock metagenome | isolation source: Antarctica rocks | place: Antarctica: Victoria Land, Siegfried Peak sud
CCCGGTCGGCCGCTTCGTACTCCGCGAGCACGTCACGCTTGTACTTCGCAGTGAACGTCCGCCTCCGTGCACGCTCGGGCACCTCCGGCTCCGGCACTGGAACGTCATCCACCCGCCCAGCCTGGCCTAACTGCTGTGGTCCTGTCATCGTGGTAGTCATCTCAGGGAACTCCTTCCCCGCCCTCAAGACACTAATCGGGACTCTCCCGGTGCCTCATTCAATGTTGACAGAGAGGGCCCGCCGCCAGTCACGGATGATGTTGCGATGCTTCTCGAAGAAGCGAGCGTTCTTCAGGAGAATGTCGGACTTCCAGCGAGGCAGCGTGTCAAGCACGAGCGGGTCCCAGGAGCGCTCCGGAACCCATGCGTCGGCCCAGAGCGGAAACCCTGGGAGGCGCATGCCGCGGTCGGCCCACATGCGCCGCACCAGCTCGTCCCAGACATCGATCCAGGCCGTCTCGTCTGCGGTTAACGCGTACTTGTCGCGGCCGGGGATCGATGAATCATCGTCGAGGATCCAGTCGACTTCCCAGTCATGGACGTTCCAACCGTCCACCGGGCCTCGGACCACTGTGGGTGGAACGTCGGTCTCTTCGATCGCACGCTTCGGGCCGACGTATGTGCCCAAGATGAAGACACGGTCGCGAACTTGCGGCGTCCCCCCGCGCCAGGGCGGTAGGAAATGAGGAGAGAAGACCGACGGTGTGGCCGAGACGCGGTAGCCGATCTCGCGCAGTGTTTGGATGATGACGTCCCACTCATGCCGGTGTCGTGGACCGGCGATGTTCCGCACATTCTCGAGCAGGACAACTCCAGGCTTTCTTTCCTCGAGGATTCGTGCGATGTTCCAGAAGAGGGTGCCGCGGGCCTTCGTCCATGCCGCGCTGGTAGCCCGATTTGGAGAAGGGCTGGCAGGGGAAGCCAGCCGCAAGAACGTCGTGCTCGGGTACGTCAACCGGCTCCCCCTCGGGCGTGGCGATGTTGATGTCGGTGTTGACGACGGGACGCTGGGCTGCGGGCAAGGGGTCCACCCAGTTGCGAATGTAGGTCTCACGCGCCTTGTGGTCGATCTCAGATACGTAGACGCAATGGCCGCCGGCGTGGTCAAGCATGGCGTGGAAGCCGCCTATCCCGGCGAAGAGGTCTGCATACCGGAACCCTGTAGAGACGGCCACGCCGCTCAGCTTAGCTGACGATCCAGTTGAGCCAAGTCCACGCGCCGTACGGATGAACTCCAGGGGGAGAGCATCGTTCATGTGTACACCTTCCTAGCCCTGCACCCTTCGTGGTCGATGGTGCGTCTTCTAGCCGACTGTCCCGCCAAGCGAGTGTCCGCGTTGAGGGAGACCCCTAATCTGTGGACCACCATAAGGTGGGGCCTCCCATGTGGACGGGGCCGACGCCTCGATTATCATACTGGCGTTCGAACATAAGCCTCCGTCCGGGCGCGCCGAAAGCGCCTAGGCGAGCAAATCCCTCAGCGAAGGGATCACTCCGCACACACCCACTGGATTTGACGGGCAGCCGCTGTCCTTGTTTGGTGGGCTGCACACGCGGTTTATGACCCATCAGGACTTCTGCGCGCGCGCCGACTCAGAGGGTTCATGGCCATCTGTCAGTCCTGGTCTGTAGGTTCGGGACGCCAAGGAGGTGACAGGATTGTGGGTTGAATACGAGCGCTGGAATAAAGCGGTCGCGGAGGTGATCTTCGCCCGGTCGGATGAGGCCCGGCCGGTCTACCTCGACATCGAAGACGACCTGATCGAGCAACTGGCCGAGCGCTTGAACGTAACTGCCGAATCGGCAGCCGACACAATGTGCGACGCGGTCAGACTGACCCTAGATAGGTCCACAGGGCCAGGCAACGTCTTTGCCGAGCACGACCGCAAAGTTCGTGCGTGGATCAAGCGGGGCCGATCGGGCACCCCTCCGATGCTCGCGCTCCTCGCTGCCTTCTCGCTTGCTGCTGAGCGGATGACGACGGGCGATGGCATGACGGCGAACAACTACTTCGGTCGACTGCGCCGGGTATTGCGATGGGCGGACCATGACCCCGCCCTCGATGTGGCCTACCGGCGTGTGGCTGAGCGCTACTGGAACCAACTCAATCTGTGGCTCGTCCAGGAGCAGGGAGCGCGCGGCATCCCGACTGCTTTCGCCCTCTCGCATCGCTACGTCGGGCTGTCAGTCTCCCAGGCGCTCGTTCGCCGTGGCGACCGCGAGAAGCTGAAGGACTTCTTTCAGACCTTCGGTTTCGTCCCTGGTAGTCAAGTAGCGCCCGGTGATTTGATTCCACTTCTCGACAGTTGGATAAAGCAGCCCAACAGTCCCGTCACGGCGAGCCTGATCCGCCTGTGGGGGAACGGGCAGGCGCGAGCCCGGATCGCTGAGGCTGCAGCCGTAACCCTCGCTGCCTGGGACGGAACTGTCATCGCACGGAGCGCGGAGACGGGCGAGGGTGCCGCTCGCCTGCTTCTAACCCTGGAGCTCGGAGGCTTCCCGCGCCGACGATTCGCGATCAGCGCGCTCTTCTATGTGCCGGAGCCGGCACGTGGCCGCGGAGCAGAAGTGAGCAGCGCGGACCCGCCTGCTGCAATTGATCTAATTCCGGATGTGCCCGGGGCCTTGGGTCTCGCCCCAGGGACGTCGCTGCATTCGGGGGACGTTCTAACTGGTGTTCTTCGAGTGCGCGACTCCCTTACTGGAACGACGATGGAACGGCGTCCCAGGCGGTTGGTCACGTTCCGCGAGGACGAGTTGTCGCGTCGCTGGGTTGAGGTCCAGCAAGTAATGCTCGGTGATGACCTCCGCGTTCTCGTCGAGCAAGGACTGAGTGGTCGCGTGGCCGAAATCCTCAGAGCTATCGCGCGGCCGGGGTGGGCGCTGGTTGATCCCTATCCAGGTCAGCCAGAGGGATGGAGTCTCTTCACCGGCGTCGAGATCCTGAATCACCCCGGATCGCTGATCCCGGCGAACAAGATGGATGATTTGGCGGCGCTGATTCCGTTGACTTCGTCGACTCTCCGGATCTCGGGTGGATTCGCGATTCCTGGAACGCTTCGAGGCAAATGGCATGCCGCCGCGCCCCCCGAGATTCGGGCCGTCAGCGACTCGGACGCAGGGTTCACCGTTCGACTAATGCACCTCGACCGCGATGACGAGTTGAGCGAGCAGCAGGTCGCCGAATGGTCGGACAACGGATCTGGTGTCGTCATCGAGTCCCTACACGATCTTGAGGTCTGCGAGGGTGATTACAGGGTCGAGGTGGTTCCTGCTGGCTCGGTCGCCCCAACCAGCAGCACGATGATCTACCTCCGCTCAGGTGAATCGCGTGATGAGCGTCAGTGGCACCTAGCTGAATCGATCTCCTACGGGCCGGGGATCGGTGCCCTTGGCGTCGACACTCATGAAAACGGAGGGCTCACTATTCAGGGGCATGACGTCCATAGTTACGTGCCACCCGCCTCGCTTGGCATCGCGGTGCCTCCACTGTGGCCATCATGGTCCGAGACAGTAGGCAGTCGTCGCCTGGCGAGGCAGCCCATGCGGGTCACCGTTCCTCACGCAGACTCGTGTATTCGGTCGGGGAGGCACAACGAGCTGATCGACACCGTAAAGGTCGACTTCAAGGGACGCCCCTTGAAGTCGTGGTGCCACGGTCGCTGCCAGACCTGTGGCCTGGTCAAGCGCTATCCGACGAGACCCAAAAAGCGCAAGTGGAATCAACCCGAGCCGGAAAGCCAGGAAGCGCACGTTCTTCATGACCTCTCAGCAGTCACTCCGACGGGATACACGGAGGGTGGGCGTGATTGGTCGGTCGCTTTCGACGCCCTCATGCACCTGGGGGGTGGAACCTGGGGCGCTCTGGAGAAAGTCGCTTTGCAGATTGAACCCAGCGGGCTGTTTGTCGACCAGTTCGCGCGGACTCTCGAGGTTCTCGGACACATCTCTATCCGCCGTGATGCGGCGACCCTGCGCCCCGTCGCATGGGAACTGAGCCCAACGCAACTAAGCGGGGTCGAGGCTAGCCTTGCCTTCACGGGCTACTGGCCGGCATCGCTCTTCAATGAGGTTGCCGATGCGCTTGATGAGGACGGGATAGAAGTCTGGGCCGAGGGCGATGAGCCATCTCAGTGCTTTATGGATTCGCCGACGCTTGGGGCGGCTGCTCGGGAAGTCGTCGAGGCTTACGAGATTTCTGTGTTTCCGGATGCGTGGCGCAACCTGGCTCTCGCCCTCCCACCACTGAGCGAAGTGTTCGCTGACCTGCCGCGACAGGCAGCGAGTGCCGACGGAGAGATTTCCTGGTTTGACGTGCAAGACGCTTTGTGGAAGCGGGTTGACTCCTACGAGGCGCCCGGGGCGTACCGGGTTCGCAAGTTCTCGACGCTAGATATCGTCAGGGCGGACTCCGACGTTTCCAACGGGACTTACGCCAGGTGCACAGTCCAATTGGGCAAACATATCGCGGCGCTCATGGCTAGAAAGCCGCTAGTGGCCCACAACCCTGCTACGCGCGAGTTCATGGTGCCGGTCGGTGCAGAACTGCCCGGTCTCTATGGGCGTGCGCTCGTCGCCGCTTCCTGCCGCGTTCCGGAAGCGCGCAGGGGTGCAATCATCTACACCAACGTCCCTGCCGAGTTGGCAGCACACATCTTCCATCTCCTGGCGAGTTAGGAGCAGTTCGTCGTGACTGCCAATTCAGCGGTTCCAGCTCCGATTCGCGTTATAGGAGCCATCGAGGACGCCGTCCTCTCCTACATCGACACCGCGTACTGGTTGCGGGACCGGGCGTTGTCCGAGCGCCGCCGTGAGCTTCTTACTTTGCCGGGTGTCCTTTTCCAGGACTCATTGATCGAGCCAGTGATTCCGTATCCCAATGTCCGCCCGGCTCTTGACGTCTGCCAAGAAGCTGGTCTAACTGACGCTGAGACGGACATCCTGCTGAAGGGTGTGTTTGGTGACTGGGCTAGGAAAGACATGCTGCTACGTGAGCACCAAGCCGACGCGCTCCAGCACTCTATGGCTGGCCTCTACCCCGTGGTTACTTCCGGCACCGGGTCTGGAAAGACAGAGAGTTTCATGCTTCCTCTCCTGGCTAGGTTGCTCCTGGAATCGAGGTCGTGGCCACAGCAAGACCAAGCCAACGCATGGTGGGCCTCGCGCCCTGAGCGATGGTCGCCGGTCCGGAGCGCCGAGCGTGAGTCAGCTGTGCGTGCCATCGTCCTCTATCCCATGAACGCCCTCGTTGAGGACCAGGTGGCTCGACTTCGACGAGCGCTCCGACGAATCGTAGCGTTGGGCGGTCCGCATCTCTGGCTGGGGCGCTACACGGGCGCAACGCTTGGCGGGACCTCGATGCCGGACCGCGGTCGACACCGAAATCTCAGCCAGGTCGCCGAGGAAGTGCGAGGGATGGTGTCCGAAATCGATGGCGTTGCCGGCCTCGGAGACGACCTGACATCCCAAATGAGCGACCCCCGCGCCAACGAACTCGTTGCCCGCTGGGACATGATCGAGACGCCCCCCGACATCCTCATTACGAACTACTCGATGCTGAATGTCATGCTGATGCGAGACCTTGAGCAGCCGATTTTCGACCAGACCAGGGAATGGTTAGCCGCGGATACATCTAGGTCAATTTCCCTCGTCGTTGATGAGCTTCACCTCTATCGCGGCACTCAGGGAGCGGAAGTCGCTATGATTATCCGCAGTCTGTGCGATCGGCTCGGGCTTTCCCCAGATTCCCCCCAATTGAAAGTGATCGCGACAAGCGCATCTCTTGATGACGACCGCGCCGAGTACTTTGAGCGTTTTTTCGGCTCGAACCGTTCACGCTTCGTGACGATCCCAGGACGACCCCGCGGTGTCTCGGCGGATCTTCCGTTGTCCGCAGCGGCCGTTTCAGACGCGCTGCTGTCAGGCGAGTTGCGTGGTCTCGACGAATCGGTAGCGGCTGCATGCGAAGACAATGCGGTGCCCGGGCGATTCCGAGCCACGCCGATCGGTGAGGTTGCTGCCCGCCTCATCGATACAGGCGACCGTGGGTTGCTCGGGCAGCTTCTTGACGCGCTGGGAGCGGCATCGCAGCCCGAGCAAATCGCGTTTCGAAGCCACTTTATGCTTCGAACGATGCGCGGCCTATGGGCCTGTGTCGATCCTTCGTGTTCGAGCCTCATAAGCGAACACAATGGAGTGAGCGGCGTGGGGAAGTTGCACGCTCGCCCCGTCGGATTCTGTGAGTGCGGCGCGCGCGTCCTTGAGGTGCTCTACTGCGACCATTGCGGGGACGTCAGTTTGGGTGGGTGGATCGTCGGCAACCTTGACGGCGGACAGTTCGTCGCTTCCACCCCGCTGGGTGAAGGTCCCGCCGACGGCAAGCGAATCTTTCGGCGCCCTGCGAACACCTACCTCTGGTACCGGCCCGGTACCCTGCCGCCCTCCCCGACCTGGAACCACAGGGGGCTGGCTGATGTCGACGTCAGGTTCGCATTCGCACCAGCAGCGATGAGCCCGCAACTCGGATTCGTCCAGCCCGCTCCTGCGGGAGAGGCTACGGGCGTGATCGTGACTCACGCTGGCGCAGGGAATTGGTCACCACCGGCCCTTCCTTCTCGTTGTCCCATGTGCAGCCATCACGACGTCCAACAGCGGTTCCGTCAGGGCGTCGTTCGCTCGCCCATTCGTGCTCATACCCAAGGCACTGACCAAGCAACGCAGTTGCTTGTGTCGGAGGCGACCCGCGCAGTTTCGGCCACCGGGGCTCCGGAGAAGACCATCGTCTTCACAGACAGTCGTGATGACGCCGCTGAGACGGCCATCGGCTTGGCGCAGAACGGGTTTGCTGATCTTCTGCGTCAATTACTGCAGCGTGCGTTCGAAGCCGAGGACGACTCCGTGCGAATCCTGCGCGATGGACCGAAGCCTGGCGCTCTCTCGCCGGGTGACCTCGGGCGTTGGAGCGCTCTTGGTCAGCAGTTTCCCGAGGTCATGCGGGCTTACATGCTTTTGGCGAGTGGTGTTGCCGACGACGCCGCTCGCGCGACCATTGACCAGTTCGAGGCCGATCGCGTAGACGGCCGCCGGATCCCAGTGCCTGATCTTGTGGCCAGTCTCACCACTGAGCTTGTAGCCTTGGGTGTCCCACCAGGTGGTCAACGGGCGGCACTAATGTTCCTTGACGGCGGCGAGCCTTGGTACCGCGCGTTTGAGCCCCCTGCCCCAGGCGAGTGGCATCCGCTGCCCCCGGGAACGACCCGGGACCAGTATCAGCAGCGGTTCCGTCGGTACCTCGTGATGGCGCTAGGCGATGCATTGCTCGGGGGGCGTGGTCGCGACATAGAGAGCGCGCTCGTCGCCCACGTCGCGCCACATCCAACTGGAGACGATCTTTTTGACGCAGTGTTGGCTTCGACCATCCGGCTCTATGGGCGTGCGAACCGCTGGACGCCGGGTCATGCCTCGGATACCACGTCCATCCCTCGGAGAGTCCAAAACTACCTGCGTCGCGCGGCTGCTCGGAACGGGCAGGATGCCGATGAACTCACGGCCTCCGTCGTGAGCCATTTGTCGCCAATGATGGACGGGGCCTCCCTCGGTCTTGAGCGCGGTGACCTTGCCGTCAATTTGGTGCGCCACGGCGACAGCGTCTGGGTGTGCGATGCCTGCTCCACTCGTCACCTTCACGAGTCGGCATCTACCTGTGTCCGGGAAGGCTGCCCGGGAGGATTAGTGCCTGATGAGCACTCCGAGGTTGCTGAACGCGACTACTACGTCCGTCTGAGCCAGTTGGAGCCGAACCGCCTCGCTGTGGCAGAACTGACTGGGCAGACCAGCCCGGCGACCGAGGCTCGTGCGCGCCAGCGACGCTTCCGAGGAGCACTTCTCCCGGCGCCTCGCGAGAACAAACGCACCTGTTCCCTCGACGTACTTAGCGTGACGACCACGATGGAGGTTGGTATCGACATCGGCAGCCTGAGTTCGACAGTCATGGCCAATATGCCTCCGCAACGCTTCAACTACCAGCAGCGAGTGGGTCGTGCAGGCCGCGCCAACCAGCCCTTCTCCTACGCAATGACTCTGTGCCGCGATCGATCGCATGACGACTACTACTTTGTGGAGTCACGGAGAATGACCGGCGACACCCCTCCGCAGCCATTCTTGGACACCAGCCGCCCTGTCATCCTGCGTCGTGTGGCAGTCGCTGAGATTCTGCGCCGCGCGTTTAAAAGCCTCGCCGATCCCCCTACGGGCCGGGCATCTGTGCACGGTTCTTTTGGGAAGGTCACCAACTGGCCGAGCATTCGGGCCGAGGTCGGTGCCTATCTCGGGACCGCAAACACAGTCACTGGAGTGACTACCCGTCTTGCCGCCTACACCGGGATCGGTCAAGAAGAGATCGCGGCGATGGCCGCCGGTATACGTTCAAGCCTCGTCGCCGAGGTCGACGCAGCGTGCGAAGACCCGTTGCTGACCCAAACCGACCTGTCCGAGCGACTGGCGAACGCCGGCATCCTGCCTATGTTTGGCTTCCCGACAAGGGTGCGCACCCTTGCGTACGCTCCTGGCGCTGGACGCCTGCCGGAGAACATCTCGGATCGCCCGCTGAGTCAGGCCGTGTCGATGTTCTCGCCGGGCTCCCACGTCACCAAGGACGGCTGGGTCTACACCGCGAACGGCTTTGCCTCGTATTCGAGGACCGGACGAACGAACGGAAACCCGCTTGGCCCATCGACGGTAGTCCTGCGGTGTCAGCAGTGCATGTATTCGCTCGCGGGCACATCGGCCGACTCGACGACCTGTCCCGTGTGCTCGTCGCCCCTCGAGGGAACGATCATGTACCAGCCTCTCGGCTTCCGTACGGAGGCCCGCCGCGACGATCGGCGTGCTGAAGAAGACTTGTCGAGTTCTGCCTCGCGTCCCGTTCTCGGGTGGGCGGAAGAGCCGGAAATCCCGATGCCTGTGGCCGCCATGGACACATGGGTCTTGGATCAGGGCAAGTTACTGACAATCAACACCAACAGCGGTCGACTGTTTTCCACGGAACGGCAGTCAGATGGAAGCCATGTTGTCCGAGATGACCCCCAGCAACCCGGTGGATTCGCCATTGGCGACATTCGCGTCACGGACGCGCTGATGGTGGTGCCCGCTCGGCTCGATCTAGAAGGTTCCGTGGTTCCCCTCCTAGAGCGACAGTCGGAGAGCGGTCGTGCTGCGCTCAACTCGTTCGCGGAAGCGCTCCGCAGAGGCGTTCAGGCGGAACTCGACATAGATCCAAGCGAGGTCGCCGTTGGCCTGCAGCCGAGACGAGTTGGTGATGTTGTAACCGCGGGCATCTACGTTGCGGATCAACTGGAGAACGGGGCCGGTTACGCGACGGAGTTGGGGCGCGGGGAGCGGCTACTCCACGTCGTCGAGCGAATCGTTGATGGCCTTGGAGAGGTCTGGTCCGCTGCGGCCCACGTCGACTGTGACTCATCCTGTCCGGACTGCCTGCGGTCGTATGACAATCGGCATCTTCACTCCTCTCTTGACTGGCGATTGGCCCTTGACCTGGCCGAACTGTGCCTCGGACGCCCACTGAGCGTCGAGCGGTGGCGAGACGTCGGTCGGGCTGCCACACGACGCTTCGCGAACGCTTTTGGTGAGGCGCTCGGAACCATCGAGCTGGGCGAGGAGGCCGGCGTTCCATTCGTGGCACATGGCGGCAAGGTGGTTGGCCTTGGGCATCCCCTGTGGCGTGTTGACACGCGCTACGCGCCCGGGTCCTCGTGTGCGGGGTTCGTCTCGGCAATGGAGGCAGATGGTCGGGTCGCGACATTGCTCGACGCCAGAGTGTCCGCCGCCTACCCGGAGCGGGTCTTTCAGAGCCTGCAGTGACCAGTGGCTGAACGTCTCCCTGTGCGGCTGAGTGGAAAATCACCGTGGCCGTTGTAGAGAGCTTCGGATGTCAAGCAGCGGATCCTGCGCTGATCTGGTCGAGCGCTGTGGTGGCGCGTTGTTCGAATTCGGGGTCGGTCCGGGTGCCAATCTCGAAGCGACGGAGGCGTTGGTAGGGCACCTGGAGTGTGGCGGCGAGGACGGTGATCGGGACCCCATATGTTGACGGTGAACGCGTAGTTGCTGGCCTGCCTGGTGGTCGGTGGTGGGGTTGATCAGGACGACGTACATCTCGTTCGCGACGTGTCGCTTCAGGCAGCGCATGATGTCGTGATCGGTGAGTCCTTCAGCGCGGTGGCTGCGGTCGTGAATCTTGACGTCAAATGGTGGAGAATTCCGACGTCATGGAGCCTGCTGCTTCATCGATGGTGGTCGCGAGTGTTGACGTCACCTTATGGGGGTGGCGTTTTCGAGTTTGGGCGCGGGTATGGGCGAGTCGGTAGGAGGCGGATGGTGCAACGCTGGGTACCTTGCCGAGTCTTAACGATTAGCAACTGCACTGCCACGGCATTCGCGACCGCATGGGATGCGTAGGCCGCTTCGCCCTCTGGATGAACTTAGTGCACCCATTCCGCCAATCTTGACCGCGTCCGCAGGCGGCACAATGACGCTGGGCGCATGCAGGTGTAGGGGGCAGGGAGCGCCCTACGAGGAGCTGCTAATGAGACTAGGCGAGGCGAAGGTCGCTGCTGTAGAAGGAGTGTTCTCCGTCATCGTCGCGCCAGTAGACAAGGGTGGGTGTCGAGGGTCCAGCCAATGGTTGCTCCAACGTTTCCAGCGTCTGTTTTGCCGATCCAATGAGTGAGTCGAAACCCTTCAAGAGGTGCTTCTCGTTGACGATAAGGGTCGTGTAGGCACGGTTGAGCGCGTTTATGTCCTTCTCGGCCGATCCTGCGCCCCCGACTGCGCCTGGGAGGAGACGTTTAGCCTTGCTCATGGCTTCAAGGTCTTTTGTGCGCGCGGCGATTGCCTCCCTGAGCCGGTCAGATTGACTCAGGAGCGCTTCCCAAAAGAGAAGGTCGTTGCTGATTTTCAATTTCAGTCGTTCCACAGATGCTTCGACGGACCGCGGGTGTTCTTGCATGTCCACGCAGACCCGCAGGTAGGCGATCTTCAGATCGACGAATGAGGCGAGCATGGCGCTGAACGCGTCGTAATTCGCGCGCTCCACGTCCTCGGCTCTCGTGGCGTCTTCGAGTGCGTGGGATTCGACCAGACAGCGGGATCGTTCTGCGAGCGTCCCGATGTCGCGTTCTGCAAGAGCAAGACGTGCCAGCATGTCCCCAGAGAACGAGCCCTCTTGACCATAAAGCTGACCCACTTCATCGACCACTCTCGACGCGGTCAGCAACTCGCCGACGTGGGTAGTTTCGGTGCGAGCGATTGCCACATTCAGCCTGTCCTTAATGGCGTCGAGTTTCTGGTCGACCTGTTGGAACTGTCGAAGTGTTACGACCGTCGTCATTGCCTGCATGGCCATCATCGGCGCGACTATGGGCACCGAGCTTGCGATGGGAATGAAGGCCGCTTGCCCGGTGATGCCGGTTGTGCCCATGACGGCGCTGGCCACGCCGCCGCCCAATTTCATCAGGGATGAGGGGTCAGCTGTGGCCATGTATAGCGAGGTTGAGACGGAAGCGGACAGGGCTGTTCCTGCTACGGCGGCACCAGAGACCGCCATTGACATCATGCCCTGAGGTGAGACAGCCTTGGCGTCGGAGAGGTAGTTACCTGTTGTCAGGTAGCCGCTGCGCATACTGGAGACCATCAGGTCGCGTAAGTCACCCTGAAATTCGAAGATGGCGATCTCCGACTCGCCGGCTTCGAAACGTTGGACTGCAACTTGTTCATGAGAAGTCGCTTCAGCCGCGGACATGGTGGTCCTTCCGTGATGATCGATCGACGTTTTGCCCTCGGTAGTTTGTGTCGGCATCCTACGGTCCAGAACCTGAGCGGGGTCAACGCCCTGCACGCCTTCTGCCTGGGGGGTGAGCACCGCGGGCGAACGGTCAGTCGGTCAACTTCCCCTTACGCTGCGGTAAGACGCGCTCCTGGGCGACGGATCGAATGAGCGACCCGCGGCAGATGAGTGCAGATTGACGCAACGCACCAGGCGCATATCACGAAGGCGCCGCATGGCGGAATAGCGCAGAAGAGTCGCGGTTCGAGTTCGTACGGGCATTGCTGGAGCAGCACTCGGCTAGGCCGGAGTGATCGCCTCAAACAGCTGGTCGGCCATAGTCGCCGAGTCGGCCGCCAGATCGACGGTCGCGAATCTTATCCGATGTCCCTGCATCACAACTTCCTCGTCGACTGGCTCACCCAGTGTTGGATGCAACATCAGCCCTTCCGACTTCGGATCGGTTTCCGACGCCTCCTGGGACATCAGGTAGGAATAGATCTGGTAAATGTATCCGCTCAGCAGCTTCAGGTCGCCGAACTGGTTCATCTTGGTGATCGATGTGAACTTCGTGTCGATAATGATCCGGCGACGGCCAGGCCCCGTCGGGTGCGGCTGGATGAGTTCGATGTCGATCTTCATGCCGGGGAGTATCGCCTCCATGCCCGAGGACATGGAGGATGTATCCCACTTCAGTCGCGAGCCGTGCTTGACCTTCCACCCTTGCGGCATCAGGCGTAGTCGGTAGAAACCCACGCACGCTCGCTCGAAAAGGTCGCGCAGGTAGTGCTCGTCCATGTCTGGGGCCGGCAAGAGCTTGCCACCATCATCGGTCGTGGGGAGTGCGAACTTAAGCAGCAGGTCGGCGGCCGCGATCATCTGCCTGTCGCCCACAAGAAGCCGCTCGCGGTGCAAGCCTGGGACCTGGCTTAGCGGTGGGCATGGGCCGCGGACACCCGCAGCCTCGAGCTGGAGAGCGAGCGACCGGAGGCGCGGCTCACCAGGGACGAGCATTACAGCCCGCCAGAGCGCGGCCCTCACCAGGCGGTTAGCCGGGGTGTCGGTGACGACCTCGTCGAAGGTGCAGTGCACTTGACCGCGGGTCAACAATTGGTGCCGCGCCGTTGGCAGAACGTTAATCCGGCCCCGGATCCTGGTCACCGGCCGTGCGGTCTGCCGGAATCCGACAGAGAGGCCAGTGTGCAGCCGCTGCGTGACCGCATCGGCGAGAATGTTTGCAACGAAGGCCGGTAGGTCCTCCGGGTTGTCCTCGGCGGCCGCCAGCTTTTGGCCGACCGCGCGGTAGAGGGAGGACGCGTAGAGCTGAAGCAGCCACACGTTCCGGATCGGGATCTTCGGATTCACGGTCCGAGCAAGGCTTGGCAAGCGGTCCCGGCGAGATCGGGCCTGTCGAACCAGTACTCCTCCAGGAGTGGACACACCTCGGTCTCAACGACGCGCCGCCACCAATCGCGCGTGTCAAGCCCAGTCTGGGCGAGGCTCACCGCCGGTGTGAAGTAGCTGTGACCGATGCAGTACTGCCGCCCGAGGGCGGTGTCCTGCGTGATGGTCTCATTGAGCGCATCAAGCCGCTTGCCGTATACCTCGAGGCGCTCTCTGTCGTAGCCCAACCCGGACACGTGCTCCACCCAGTCGTCACCGAACTCGGGCTTGAGCTCGATGAAGGCAAACCGCCGCCGCAGCGCCATGTCCACGATGGCCAACGACCGGTCGGCGACGTTCATCGTGCCGATTAGGTGGAGATTCGATGGAACGAAGAAGACCTCGTCCTTGCTGCGCGGGTAGGCCAGCCGCATCGCCTGCTCGGGATTGCGCTTGTCCGCCTCGATCAGCGTCAAGAGTTCGCCGAAGATCTGAGCTGGGTTGCCGCGATTGATCTCTTCAATCACCAGGACGTACTCGTTTTCCGGATCCGCGCTGGCCTGCGTACACATGTCCAGGAACGAGCCGTCCGCCAGCTCGAGTCCCGTCGTCGACGTCGGCCGCCATCCTCGGACGAAGTCCTCGTATGTGAGCGACGGATGAAACTGCAGCACATGGACCCTCTTGCTGCTCTTTTGGTTGCAGAGCGCCCAGCCCAGCCGTCGGCCTAACCATGTCTTTCCGGTGCCGGGAGGGCCCTGCAGAATGATGTTCTTCTTCGACCGCAGCCGCTCGAGCATCGGCTCCAGTTCCGCCTCCGGGATGAAGCACCCTTGCTCGCGGATCGCCTCCAGATCGTAACTCTCGCCACCAAGGACGTCCGCCTCGGCGACGCTCAGATCTTCAGAACCCGAATTCGGTTCGGGTGTTGACAGAGCGTTCCAAGCCGCGTGCGAGAGTTCGGGGAAAGAGTCAAAGGGCGACGTGTAATCCGCGATCCAGGCAGCCAGAATCTCGGTGTTGGCTAGGAACTGCTCGCCGCCAAGTTTGGCGTCCAGAGACAGTCGGGTAGCGATCTCCGGGAAGTTCTTCTTAAGGAAGGCGGTGCTCGTGGAGTCGAAGGAGGCGAACGACCCGGGGCGGATCCAGAAGAGCGCGATGGACAATTTGCGAACACCGTGCCCCGGGCACGCGTCGAATGTTGCGACCAGTCGCTCACGCGTTGCCTCGTTCGCGTCGGCCGCGTAATCGACTGCGGCACGCCCTAAATCCCACAGCGCGTCGATGTCGTGCTCCCCCCGGTCCTTCTCCCAGAAGAAAAACCACGAGTTCAAGTTGTTGAGGACCGGCACCCCCGCGAACGAGGCGGGATACGGCGGCACGACGCCGAACTCCTCGCCGAGCGCCGCGGCGATCAGAGTTCGTGCGTCGTTGCGAATGCCGCGGTTGAACGAGCCGAACACGGTGAACGGGTCTACGTCGCGCACCGGACCTCTGGACCCGTCAGCGCGACGGTCGCCCCGCAGATACTTGAACAGCTGGGGACGCTGGGACGCGGTGGACGCCGTCCACATCTTGTCGAGGAGTGCTGTTCGGTCTCCACGGAAGTCAAGAAGCGCGTCAGCCAGTCGCGGGTAAAAATCCGTCCACAAGTAGTCCGGCTTCGCGTTCGGCTGGGGCGTTGCGAGGAGGTGTCCTATCTCTTCTTCGCCTGTCACGATTTGGAAGAGCGTCGTCGCGGAACTGATTTCCTCTTGGGCTGCGTACGACAATTCGTCGCGAGGAACAGCCGCGCGAATCCACTCCACTGGCCGCCACTGCTGGTGTAGCTCGCTCGCGGGGTGGAACTCGTAGGGGCCCGACACGCGGCCGATGTTGAGCGTGCTCGTCTGGCGATCCGGACAAACAACGATGTCGCCGACCTTGATCGCATGGACGAACCGATATATTGTGCCGGCCTGGCTTGGGATTCTGACGTCGTCGATCTGTGGCATCCGCTCCGCCACCGCTGCCTTGAAGGCATCGCGTGTGGCCTCGAGTTGCGACAGGTCGCCCATCTCGTCCCAGCCGATCCGCACGGCGCCGTCCGCGACAGGATTGACACTGGTTTGATCGTTGTGAATGCCCCAAGTCGTAGCCATGGTCATTATTCTTCCTGACCAGGCGCTGATCCGGAAGACTCGCCCGCAGATTCGGTCCACTTGGAGGCGAACCTAGACAGGCCAAAGAGCCATACACCTGTGAATCTCGCGCGTCCTGAATCGAAGGCCCGACCCCGACGTCCCATCCCGTAGATGTCACGACCTCGGCGGCGGCTGACACCCTCCTGTGTGGAGTCACCCGACTCTCCTGTAGCCCTTAGTGGGCGCTTTGACGCGGCAAAAGGGTGGCCCATAGTCACAAGGTTGTAGGCACACCGCCGAGCACGGTCTCGTAGCCGCTGCGGGCCCCGTGGCCGCTGCGGGCCCCGTGGCCGGCCCGGGAAGTTCTGCTCTTTCACAGGTGGGTGGACTCACGTGCGCCTAGCACCGTGTCTACAACGACCACAAAGACCCTTAAAATGATGAGCGGCGACATCAAAATGAAGAACAAGACAGACCAGTCGATGTCGTCGAAGGACCAGAAGTGGAAGCGTCCGGGCCCGGCGTCCTCGGCGCAAGTGTGAGGTCGGCAGGCCAAGGTGTTCAGGTTTGTCATAGTCGCTGACCGTATTCACGAGCGCTCAGTCCGAGCGCGCGGGAACCTAGCGGCCTAGGGCGAACCGACCCTCTGTGCTTGCCCGCCCGGCGCTCGCGAGCAAGAGGCAGGCTGAGGTCGAGGTCAGCGGGAAGGCGCAGATGTCCTCGACAGGGATCGACCCGCGCTCTACGCGGGCCCCGAGGAGAAAACAGGGTCCAGGATGGCAATGACCATGAGCATCTGTTCGTCCAGGTTCGGCTCGCACGCTTGCTCGAGGCCTTCCTTACGGCGCCATGCCGCCCACTTGGCCTGTGACATCGCGCCGTAGCCGACGACCGAGTCGGCGATGGGACGAAGAGTGATTTGACGGTACCGCGCGACAGCCCGCGCCGAGTCCAGTAGCAGGTCACTGTCGATCCCCTGCTTGGCCAGCTGCACAATGTCGACATAGTCGCGCCAGCGCGTGCTCGTGATGCCACGCTCCAGAATGGTGATGCCCTTCTCCGCAACCGAGGTCTCCGGGGCATACCCGAGCATCTCGATTGGCTCACCCAGGACTCGGGGGATGGACACCATCTTCGGCAGGGGGACAACCGGGTCCCCCGTCGAGATGTCCCACGCCACGACGAGCCGCGCTGTCCCAACCGTGCCGTGCACCCGCATCCGAAGGCCAGGGTAGTCAGCCGCCACTCGGATGGTCTGGACATTGAGGCTGTCTAAGTCGATCTCGACAGCCGCAACATCCCTCACGACTTGTTCGATATGCGCTGCAGTCACGGACGCCGAGAGGGCCTCGGAGTCCACGTCCTTGGTTGGCCGGCGAAACCCGTACCCGGCTAGCAGGATGCCGCCCTTCAGCACGAAGTCCTTCCCGTGAGGAGTCCGCTGAAGCCGGTCCAGGAACGACTCCAAACCATGGCGTGTCACCAAGGCGCCGGTTGTGACCGGGGCATCAGTCTGCCTTGACGCTAGCGCTTGGCGCTGAAGCTGCCTGAAGACATGAGTGCTACTCACCGCCATCAGGCCAGCGCCTCCAACGTCCGCAGCAGCGGCTCCCGAGTCCGCGGTAGCTTCGACGCGATCTCCAACAGGTCGGCAGGCTTCCCGCCTCGGCCAAGCCACGTCCGCAGCGCGTCACGCCCCAACTCATACCCCAACGAACCGCGTAGCCGGAACGCGTCAGCGATGGACCGCTCCTCGCTATAGAGGCCAATGCGCATGCTCGCACCCGGGATAGCGATGGTGGTCCGACCTATGCTGAAGGAGTCAACAGCGAAGAGGTGCCAGGCAATCGCCCCCTCAGTCACCGGAGTGCGGCTGCCCCTCGGAATTGCGATGTCAAGTGCTTGAGGAATCTCGTCAGTCAGGTCGTAGTAGGCCAGTGCCGACGTCAAGCACAGGGTCGCCTTGGGATGCTTGGCAGCCGCCTCCAGCCAGTCCCAGTCGGCTGCATCAGCGTCGGAGGGGAGGTAGAGGCCGCGTGCAATCTTCTCGTAGGCGCCGGCATTCGCGAGCCGGTAGAACGCACTGCGGGACGTGGCGCGCTCACCAGCGCGAAAGAGTTTCGCGTTAGGCATCTCGTCCTCCTCCCAATGAAACAAATCGTATACCGATAACTATATCTGTATACGTTTTGCTTCGCCGTCATCATCTCTCGGGTCTCACCCCGCGATCCTGAACTAATGTCGTGGACGGAACACCGAGTGACTGGCGCAGTGATGAGACAGGGCGGGCTCGAAACCTAAGTTCGAGGTGGCTCCAATGGACAGAAGTTGTCTCCGATGTTGCACGTATGATGCACGAAACGGCCTCCCGGCGCCTCAAAGAAGGCAAACGTGCAGGTCAGCGCGATCCGGCTGGCTGTCTTGTAAACAGGGGGTTGAGAGTTCGAGTCTCTTCGCCAGTTCACTTCTTGACTAACACATATAGACCTCGGACGTGCTCAGGCTGCCGTCCACGCGGTGGCCGGCGAAGTGTGCGGGGCCCGACCTCGATACTTTTTCAGCCTTGACAAGAGCGCGACGCCGAGATCGCGCTTCGGCTGTCTGACCTCGCTCCCCGCGCTGAGAAGCGTTGAGGTTCCTACTTTTGCTCGAGTCGCTCAACTGCCTTTTTCCCCGTGATCAGGTCTGCGCCAGTGGCCTGCCGGGCGGCGTGAGCACAGGCACCCTCGTCGCCGAGCAACATTGTGTTCATCGGCTCGACGACCCGGCCGAACGTGGACATTCGCGGGCTCCCTGATAGAGATTCGGTGCGGCAAGAGGGACCGGTACCGGTTGTTCAGCGTCGAGGCGTGTGGTGACCGATTGGTCCGACTTGGGGCGGGTGATTAGGCCTGGAACGTCAGGCGACGTCTGTTCAGCGGAGGTCGTGAAAGGTGGTGCGGATTTCGTCGATGAGCAGGTTGGGTTGCTCAAGGAGTGCGAAGTGGCCACCGGCTGTGACCTGGTTGAAGTGCACGAGGTTGGTGTAGCGCCGTTCGACCCAGCGCCGCGGCTTGCGGACGTATTCACCGGGCATGATGGTGATCCCTGTTGGCAGGGTCATTGGTGTGTCGAGGCTGGACGGCGGTGACCATCGAGAGTGCGCCATTTCCCAGTACATGCGGGCCGAGGAGGCCCCTGTGTTGCTCAGCCAGTACAGGGTGATGTTGTCCAGCATCTCGTTGAGGGTGAAGACGGACTCGGCGTCACCGTGGGTGGTGCCTCCCACGTCCTGAAACATCGCGTAGATCCACGAGGCGAGGCCGACTGGGGAGTCGGCTAACGAGTACCCGATGGTCTGTGGGCGAGTGGCCTGGACGGCTGCGTATGCCGCAAGCTGCTGTTGGTAGTGCTGCGCCTCGTCGATCATCTTCTGCTCTTCGGCGGTGGCTTCGGCTTGTTCCTGGGCGGTGGGCGAGAACATCGCCATATTCAGATGCATCCCCACCATGCCCGTTTCGGTGCCCTCTGCCGTGATCGCGGCCATCTCTTCCGTCACACAGGCGCCAAGGTCACCTCCTTGCGCGACCCAACGGTCATACCCCAGACGGCGCATCAGCGTGATCCAGGTTTGCGCGGTGCGCCGAAAGCCCCATCCGTTGGTCAAGGGGCGTCCCGAGAAGCCGAAGCCGGGCAGGCTGGGGATGACCAGGTCGAAGGCATCCCCTGCCGATCCGCCATGGGCCACCGGGTCTGTCAAAGGGCCGACGACCTTTCGGAACTCTAAGACCGAGCCCGGCCGGCCGTGAGTCATGATCATCGGCATCGCTCCTGGCTCGGGGGAGCGCACGTGCAAGAAGTGTATTTGTAGGCCGTCGATGGTCGTGGTGTATTGACCGAACTCGTTGAGCAGCTGCTCGGTCGCCCGCCAGTCATACTCGTTGGCCCAGTGATTGACCAGGGCTTGCACCTTCGCTAGGCGTGGTCCCTGACTGGTGTCGTCAACGGTTTCGGCCTCGGGCCAACGGGTCAAGGCTAGACGCTGACGTAGTTCCGTCAGATCGCCCTCCGGCACGGCCAGTCGAAACGGGACAACCTTCTCGTGATTAACAGTGTCGTCAGTGGTGCTCATCGGGGGTTCCTCTCGGGGTAGGTGTTGATGGGTCGAAGGGTGGTGCTTGTCGACTCGTCCCGAATAGATATGATCTCGCTACAAGATGATTGTCAAGTCATACCGTAGTCGGGTAGCATCTTTGCGTGGACATCGCAGGAACGCCGCCTCGTCGTGGCGACGAGGGCCGGCACAGTCAGGGCACTGGGCTGGAGTCTGAGTTGGGGTGGTCCCTGCACCGAATCTCGGTTGCCTATCGACGCACAGCTTCTTTAGCAGTTGCAGATGTACCAGGAGGTCCGCGCGGCTACCAGGTACTCGTGGCGGTCGAAGAAGGGCCCCCGGCCTCACAGTTGGCATTGTCGCGGCGCCTGGTGATCGACAAGACGGCCATGACCTACCTCATCGATGAACTCGAGGGGGCTGGCCTCGTGACCCGGAAGCCTGATCCGAGCGACCGCCGCGTCCGACATGTCGTCGCCACGGCCGCAGGGCGAGAGCGACTGCTTCACACACGTCACGCCCTACGGGTCACAGAGAATGATTTGCTCGCCACCCTTTCTCCACCTGACGCTACTGTTCTGCGCGAGTTACTGACTCGGGTGGCCCGTACCGCTGAACCGGCGGTGCCGTGTGCGACAAGCGACGAAGTAGTCGAACCAGACACGTCCGCTTAACTCGTGCGATGTGCCCCAGCGGCGGCGATCGTGGTCACCAGTTGCTCCTGTCGGCTTTGGGTCCTGCGCTGGCAGACCAGCGGAACGTCTCGCGTCGATGACCATTTCGTTAAGCCGGGCTCATGTTGCCGATAGGTCGAGAATCCGAGCATTGGGCCGGTCGCGATCAGTGATCAGCCGGGCAACGCCATCAAGCGTGGCGTGCTGGGTGTAGACACACGGCAGCAATTGCTCGTCAGCCTTGCTGCCGGGATATCTCGCTGTCAATGGAGGTCGCCGTTAGGCTAAACGGGTGCGTTGGTCACGTTTACCAACACCATCACGTCGCAGAGGACATCGCTCATGACGCTTACGACCACCGACACGTCCGTGCTCTTGGATCGGTTCGAGGCGGTGAGACAGATGACCGAGCGGCTGGCCTTGCCGCTGTCCCCGGAGGACCAGACCGCGCAGTCGATGCCCGATGCCAGCCCCACCAAATGGCATCGGGCACACGTCACCTGGTTCTTCGAGGAGTTCCTGCTCGGCCCAACGGGCGGTTACGAGCCGTTCGACCACACCTTCAGCTACCTGTTCAACTCCTACTACGAGGCGATCGGGCCGCGGCACCCGCGTCCGGAGCGGGGCCTGGTCACGCGCCCCTCGGCCGGGCAGGTCGGCCGCTACCGCCAGTACGTCGAGCGCGCGGTCCTCGAATTGGTCGATGCTGGTCTCGACGACGCCCAGTGCGAGGTGTTGGAGTTGGGGATCAACCACGAACAACAGCACCAGGAGCTGTTGGTCATGGACGCGTTGCACCTGCTGTCGGGGCATCCGTTCGCTCCGCAGATGCTGCAGCGTGCCCGCGAGGACGACCCGGAGGGCGAACTGCTGGGCTGGCGCTCGGTGGAGGGCGGACTGCACACCATCGGCCACGACGGGCAAAGTTTCGCCTACGACAACGAGACCGCGCAACACCGGGTCTGGCTAGAGCCGTTCCAGATCGCCGATCGGGCCGCCACCAACCAGGACTGGCTGGCCTTCATCGACGACGGTGGCTACTCCCGCTCGGAGTTCTGGCTCTCCGACGGCTGGTCCGCGATGCAGCAGCACGGCTGGCAGGCTCCCGCCTACTGGAGTTTGCACGATGGTCAATGGGTAGCGTTCGGCACCGCAGGATCCCGCCCGGTGCGCCTGGCCGAACCCGTCAGCCACGTCTCGTTCTACGAGGCCGACGCGTTCGCCCGGTGGGCCGGGGCCCGGCTGCCCACCGAGTTCGAGTGGGAGGTGGCCGCCGGTGGCGTCGCCGAGGCCCGTGGCCAGTTGCTCGACCCCGACCGGCTGCACCCCGGCCTCGCCGGGAAGCACATGGTCGGCGACGTCTGGGAGTGGACTTCCAGCGCCTACCTGCCCTACCCGGGGTTCCGGCCTGTCGAGGGGGCCATCGGGGAGTACAACGGTAAATTCATGTCGGACCAGCACGTTCTGCGCGGTGCCAGCTGCGCGACTCCGGCCGGGCACGAGCGGCTCACCTACCGCAACTTCTTCCCCGGCGGCTCGCGCTGGGCATTTTCGGGGCTGCGACTGGCCCGCTCGTGAGTGCCCTGCCCGCCTTCCCCGACCCGGTCGAGGACGAGGGGGCGCAGGGACAGGGAACACCGGGTATGTCGTCCGCTCGGCTTCGTCTTGATCGGCACCTCCTGCCCTCGGCCATGCGAGTGGCGCTGGAGGCCGACGTCCGCGCCGGGCTGACCGCGAGCCCCAAGACCCTGCCCCCGAAGTGGTTCTACGACGCGCGGGGGTCCGAGTTGTTCAGCCGGATCACCACGCTCGAGGAGTACTACCCGACCCGTCGAGAGCACGACATACTCCGGGCGCGCGCCGCGCAGATCGCCGAGTTGACCCGCGCCGACACCCTGATCGAGTTCGGCAGCGGCACCTCGGAGAAGACCCGGGTGCTGCTTGATGCGCTGACCGAGGCCGGCACGCTAAAGCGCTACGTGCCGTTCGACGTCGATGAAAGCGTGCTACAGGACGCGGGCATGGCGGTTACTCAGGAGTATCCCGAGGTTGGCGTCCACGCCGTGGTCGGTGATTTCGAGCACCATGTGCCGTTGCTGCCCACGGGCGGTCGGCGGCTGATCGCCTTCCTCGGCGGCACCATCGGCAACCTGATGCCGGCCCAGCGGGCCGCGTTCCTGCATACCCTGGCGACGACGATGGCTCCCGGCGACGCCCTGCTGCTGGGGACCGACCTGGTCAAGGATCCGCGGCGGCTGGTCGCGGCCTACGACGACGCCGCCGGGGTGACCGCGGAGTTCAACCGCAACGTGCTGCACGTCCTGGTCCGTGAATTGGGCGCCGATGTCGACCCGGAGGCCTTCGCCCACGTCGCGGTGTGGGACGAGGAGCACGAGTGGATCGAGATGCGGCTGCGTTCGCTCACCGACCAGGTGGTGCAGGTGTTGGACCTGACGGTGCCGTTCACCGAGGGGGAGGAACTGCGAACCGAGATCAGCGCGAAGTTCCGCAGAACCCGTGTGCGGGCCGAGCTCGAGGCCGCCGGGCTGGAGTTGGGCCAGTGGTGGACTGACCCCGACGGCGACTATGCCCTGTCCCTGTCCGTCAAGGGGCCGCAGTCGTGAGCCGACCCCAGCGCGCGACGGTCGGCTCCGTTGGGCGCAGGAGCCGTCGCCTGAACGGTCTCTGATGCACCGCACATCCGGCCCGGCCAGTGTCACCGTACGTTTGCAGCGCGATGCCGAGTGCCTGACGGGTCGGTCGAGGTCAGTCGACAACTAGGTGCCGGACCCTTCGAGAGCTGGGGCAGCGTCCGAATCATCGAGATCGCGGCTGGCTCGGATACGAGACACGCGATTGCCCGAGACCTCGAGAATGGTCAGCGTGAAGCCCTCGTATTCGAACGCTTCCCCGGGCTCAGGCAACCGCTGAAGGCGGGTAATCACGAGGCCAGCGACGGTCTGGTAGCCGCCGCGGTCCTGCTCAGGCAAGTCTCCGAGCGCGAGGGTCTCGAACATCGACCGAGCCGACAACCCCCCGTCGAACAGCCACGTCCCGTCCTCGTCCTGGGTCGGATGCAGGTCCGGCGGTTCGTCGACCGAGGGAAGGTCGCCAGCGATCGCTTCGAGCACGTCCACTGGGGTCACCAATCCTTGCGTGTCGCCATACTCATCGACGACCAGCACCACGTGGCTGCCCGATCGGCGAAAGACTTCAAGGACCCCCAGGGCCGGCATGTTCTCCGGCACGGTCGGGGCCGGGCGCATCGCAGCGCGGGGGTCAGGCTCGTCGCCCTTCATGGCCTGCAGCCAGAGTCGTTTGATCGACACCAGGCCGAGCACCTCATCAAGTGTGCCGTCGCACAACGGAAATTCCGAGTGACCGGACTCCGACATCTGCGTCCACGTCTCGGCCGACGGTACGTTGGTGTCCATCCAGGTGATCCGCGGCCTCGGGGTCATCAGTGCATCAATGCGCAGGTCGCCGACTGTGAAGACCTTCTCCACGAGCTCGCGCTCCCCAGGCTCCACGGCACCGGACGTCGCCGCCTGCGCCAACAGAGCCCGGATTTCTTCTTCGGTCACATTTTGGTCGTTCGATTCGTTCGTCACTCCGAAGAGGCGGGCGACGGAGTTGGTCGAGAACGTCAAGACCCACACCACCGGCGCCGACACCTTGGAGAGCAACCGCATCGGGCGGCTCAAGAGTGCGGCAATCCGTTCGGGGTTAGCCAACGCCAAGCGTTTTGGCACGAGCTCACCCAAGACCAGCGACACGTAGGTGATGATCACGACCACGATGACGAAGGCGAGCGGCTCGGCATACGGCTCAAGGAATCCGATGCGCTCCAAGGGGCCGACGAGATACCCAGATAGACGCGCGCCACCAAAGGCACCGAGCACGATGGCGATGAGCGAAATGCCCACCTGCACGGTCGACAAGAAACGGCTCGGCTCATCCATTAACTTCAGCGCAGCAGCGGCCCCCGCATCCCCGCCATCGGCCACGGACTGCAAGCGCACCTCACGGGCCGACACCAATGCCATCTCGGCCATCGCGAAGACTCCATTGGCCAGCACGAGCACGACGACAATCGCGATTTCGAGCCCAACGTTCACGTCGTCATCCTCAGTGCCTCGTCCTCTGTGCCTCGAACGCTGTCATGCCTGCAACCCTAGGTGCCCTTGGCCGCAGCGCCGACTCAGCGACCGAACGTGAACCTCGCTTTGGTGCCCCCCGAGGGGGGTGACCGCGCAGGACTGGGGTATACAACGTATTCTCGAATCAGTTTGCAAGGGCGCAAACCCAACGCCAGCCGGTTCCAACGCTGGCATCCCTACCTACAGCAGGAGAACACGTGTCTAATCGCAATACGCTCGTTCGGACCGCTCACGACGTGGGCCTCGCGGCATGGTTCGGTGGCTCGCTCATGGGCGCCGTCGGCCTCAACGGTGCGACCGCTGAAGCCAAGTCCTCGAAAGAGACCCTCCGCTTGTCCTCGATCGGTTGGGCCCGTTGGGCCCCCGTCCAGACTGCCGCCATCGCCGTACACGCTCTGGGTGGCGTCGGCCTGATCGTCGGCAACAGCGACCGCCTCGACCGTCAGGACGAGGCCAAGAGCAACACGGCCGTCAAGTTGGGTCTCACCGTCGTCGCGGTCGGCCTCACCGTATACAGCGGCGCCTTGGGCAAGAAGGTCTATGAGCACCAAGACGACGTGACCGCCGGCACCACCGAGCCTGGCCATGGCACGGACCCTGAGCTGGCTTCGGCGCAGAAGCAGCTGAAGTACTGCCAGTGGGCCCTCCCGGTCGTCACCGGAGTGCTCATCTTCCTCGGCGCGCAGCAGGGCGAGCAGCAGAAGCCCAGCGAGCAGAGCAAGGGCCTGCTCGGCAAGGTCAAGCCCTCCAAGGTCAAGGCCTCGAAGATCAAGCCCTCGAAGATCGACAACTAAGCACAAAGCCCTAAGCCACCCCCGCGCGCTGTATGCCGTGGGGGTGGCTTCGTTGGTGATGGGCGCGCTGCCGCACGCCGAAAACTGCGTCAGACTGGTGGCCTATGGGGCATCTAGCGATTAACGGCGTCAGTTACGTTCTTCCCGACGGCCGACCACTGCTGAACGACGTCTCCCTGCGGGTGGGTGAAGGTGCCAAGGTCGCGTTGATCGGGCCCAATGGCACGGGCAAGACCACGTTGCTCCGTCTCCTGTCGGGAGATCTCGACGGCCATCGAGGCTCGGTGTCAATCACCGGTGGTTGCGGCGTCATGCGTCAGTTCATCGGGACCATGGGCCGCGCGCGCGTCGTTGAGTCTGCAGGCGCTGAGGCCGCAGACAAGCCGACCGTCCGCGATCTGCTGGTCGCGGTTGCGCCTCGCTGGATCCGCACCGCTGCTGACGACCTCACCCGCGCGGAGTTGCTCCTGATGGAGGTCGACGATGAGCCGGCCCAGATGGCTTACGCCCAAGCGCTTGTCGACTGGGCCGACGCCGGGGGTTACGACTACGAAGTGCTCTGGGACGTATGCACAGTCGCGGCCCTCGGCATACCGTTTGAAAAGACGCAGTGGCGCACCACGGACACCCTCTCCGGCGGAGAGCAGAAGCGGTTGGCGCTGGAGGCGTTGCTGCGTGGGCCCGACGAGGTGTTGCTGCTGGATGAGCCCGACAACTATCTCGATGTGCCGGGCAAGCGGTGGCTGGAGGCTCAACTGGCCGAGTCGCCCAAGACCGTGCTGCTGATCAGTCACGACCGGGAACTGTTGGCAAAGTCGGCCACGCGGGTGGCGACGTTAGAGCCCTCGTCGGCGGGCAGCACGTTGTGGGTGCACCCCGGATCGTTCGCCGGATGGCACGAGGCTCGCGAGGCCCGCAACGCGGCGCTGGTCCAGGAGCGCAAGCGCTGGGACGAAGACCTCTACGCACTGCGGGCTCAGGTGCTGCTGTACAGGCAGAAGGCCAAATACAACTCCGATATGGCTTCGCGTTACCAGTCGGCGCAGACCAAGCTGCGCACGTTCGAAGAGGCCGGCCCACCCGAGGTGGTCGCTATCGAGCAGAAGGTGAAGATGCGGTTGAAGGGCGGGCGCACCGCCAAACGCGCCGTCATGGCTGAAGGGGTGGGGCTCACCGGGCTGATGGATCCCTTCGACCTGGAGGTCTGGCACGGTGAGCGCGTAGCCGTGCTGGGTAGCAATGGCTCGGGCAAGTCGCACTTCCTGCGGTTGCTGGCCCTCGGCGGCTCGGACCCCGACGTCGAGCACCAGCCCGTAGGCGAGATGCTGCCCGAGCCGGTGGCCCACACCGGTCGTGCGCGACTGGGCTCGCGGGTGCGGCCCGGATGGTTCGCTCAAACCCACGATCACTCGGCGTTGCGTGGTCGCACCCTCCTTGAAATTTTGCACCGGGGCGACGCGCACCGATCTGGTATGCCGCAAGAGGGGGCCGCGCATGCCCTCGACCGGTACGAGTTGGCTAAGTCCGGTGAGCAGACGTACGACACACTCTCCGGAGGCCAGCAAGCTCGTATGCAGATCCTGCTACTCGAGTTGTCCGGTGCCACGCTGCTGCTGCTCGACGAGCCCACCGACAACCTCGATTTGCACTCCGCCCAGGCGCTCGAAGAAGGTCTCGAAGCCTTTGAGGGCACCGTATTGGCGGTGACCCACGATCGGTGGTTCGCCAAGGGGTTTGACCGGTTCGTGGTGTTTGGGGCCGATGGCCGCGTCCGCGAAACCGACGGACCCGTCTTCGACGAAGGCCGCGTCGAACGCCAGCGGTAGCCGTCAGTGGTGAACGTCAGCGGGTGAGGCCTGCCGGGCGACGCCTAAGAAGATGCGGCGGGCGGGGGCGTCTTCGTCGGCTTGCTCCAGCAGGCAGGTCACATCGAACCCGGCGGCGTCCAATGTGTCGGTCCACTGAGTTTCGGCGAAGAGCCCGAAATGGTGTCGCTCGCTCTCGGTGGTGAGCTCCCCGTCGGCGTCGCGCAGCGCGTAGACGTAGTCGGTGACCATCTGCTGCTCTCCCGAGTAGAGCTGGTGCGTCCAGGCGAGGTAGCGGATGCCCTGGCCATCGGTGCCGTCGTGACCGCCGTGCTCGGTGCTGGGTTCGAAGGTTTCGGCCACTTGATCGGGCATCACGATCAAGAGACCGCCGGCCCCCAGGTGGCTGGCCGCAGTGGTAAAGACCGCTGTGATGTCATCGAGCGTCAGCATGTAGTCAATCGCGTCGTGGATGAGCACGGCATCGAACGTGCGGCCAAGGTCTAGGTCGCGCATATCGCCGTGCAGATGCTCGCACTCAGGGTTGAGGCGGGTTGAGACCTCCAGCATCTGCGGTGAAATATCCACCAAGGTCATGTCGAACTGTGCCTTGAGATGGACGGCGTTGTGCCCGCCGCCGCTCCCTAACTCCAGGACCGTACGGACCTCGTGGACCCCGGTGCTCAGGAGGCCAGCGATGGTCGCGGCCTCGGCGACGTAATCCTCGGGCGGGGAGAGCAACGGCCACCAACGGGCCAGGTCGGCATACATCCGGGGGGTGTCCACGCGCATAGTTTTGCAGAGGCGTCAGCACATCGAGACGCGGGAGACGCACCACAATCTGCGCGAGAGCGGTGCGTCTGCTGCGTTTCGATGTAGGCCGATCAGTAGCGCGCCTACTGACCGGGGCAGACCATGACCTTGACCGACGTGGGGTCCTCGCGCCCAGCCTTCAATGCCGTCTCCACCTCGTCCAGACCGAAGTGCCCGGTCACCATGGAGTCGAGGTCAACTTTGCCCGAGGCCACGAGCTCGATAGCGGTCGGCCAGGTGTTGGCATACCTGAACGCTCCGGTCACGACCAACTCGCGATCCTGGACGTGTGACAGCGGCAGCTCGACGGTGTCACCGCCCATTCCGACCAAGACCACGCGGCCTGCGCGGGCGGTGATGGAGACGGCGTCCCAGGTGGCACGCGCGTTGCCGGAGCACTCCAACAGCACGTCGGGCTCGATGTCGGCGTCGGCCAAGGAGGTCTCGGCGACGTTGATCGCACGCAACCCCAGACTCTCCGCGAGGGCCAATCGGTGCGGGTTGACGTCAGAGACCGTCACGGTCGTGGCCCCGAACGCGCGGGCGGTCTGCGCGGCGATCAGCCCAATGGGCCCAGCGCCAGTCACCAATACGTTGCTACCCGGCTCGACGTGGGCTCGCTGGCAGGCCCAGACCCCGACCGACAGCGGCTCGATCAGCCCGGCGGCGTCGTCACTCATGGAGTCCGGAATGGGATAGGCGAAAGATGCCGGGACCGCGACGAACTGCGCGAAGGCGCCGTCGTAGGGGGGAGTGGCGAAGAAGGCCACGTCCGGGCAGAGGTTGTAGCGACCGGCGAGGCATTGGGTGCACGAGCGGCAGGGTATGCCGGGCTCTAAGGAAACGCGCTGGCCCACGGTCAGCGTGGTGACCGCATCGCCGACCGCAGTGATGGTCCCACCGGCCTCGTGGCCGAGGATCAGGGGCGAGTCCACGACATACGGACCGATCCTGCCGTGCTCGTAGTAGTGCACGTCTGAACCGCAGACCCCTACGGCCCCAATCTCGACCAGCACCTGGTCTGCTGCGACGTCCGGAATCTCTCGCTCCTGCACGTCGACGTCTCCAACGCCGTTGAGCACGCTGACTTTCATTGTGGCCATGATCAACCTCCTGCTCATCAGATGAGCACATAGATGATAGAAGTGCTCAAATGTTAGCCTATGTGCTCACGGTCCGAAAGGAGAAAGAGTTCCCCTATGGAGGTTTCCTCTCTGTTCAAAAGCACCACGGAGATGGTGCTCGCTGCGCGGGTAGCCAGGCTTTTCTACTTCTCGAGGCAGTCGAAAGTGCAGATTGCGACGTCTCTGCGGATCACCCGTTTTGAGGTTGCTCGACTCCTCGACGTGGCGCGGGCCGCTGGCGTCGTCACGATCACCGTGAACGAACCGGGAGCCTTGGACCTCGAGTTGAGCGAGCGGCTCCGGGCGAAGTTCGGGCTGGACCACGCGGTGGTGGTGCGGTCTCCGGGGGCCGGCTCGGAGCAGACTCGTGACCACGTTGGCGCAGCCGCCGCAGACCTGTTGTGCGAGATCAGCACGACCGAGGACGTGATCGGGTTGAGTTGGGCTCGGGCGGTGCTGGACATGGCGACCCACATCGACGGGCTCAAAGCGCGAAGGGTGGTCCAGTTCACCGGGGCGCTTACCCGCAGCGACGTCAATTCCAGTGCCCCTGAGGTGGTGCGGAACGTGGCGATCAAGGCTGGCGCTGAGTACTCGGTCTTCTACGCACCACTGTTGGTCAGCGACGTCGCAACCGCTCAAGGGCTGTACCGCCAAGAGCAGGTCAAGAGTGCCACTACGCACTACCCCAACGTCACCAAGGCGGTGGTGGGCGTGGGTGGGTGGAACCCGCCGCACTCGACGCTCTACGACGCGATGAGCCCGGACGAACGGGCGATGGCGCTGCGAGACGGGGTACAGGCGGACTTGTCGGGCGTGTTGATCGACGCCAAGGGTGGGGCGGTGCAGTCGTCGTTGAGCGAGCGCATCGTGGCGATCTCGGCGGAGCAGCTCAAAGAGGTGCCGACGGTGATTGCGTTGGCCTACGGGGTCGGCAAAGTGCCAGCAGCTCGGGCCGGGTTGGCGGGCGGATACCTGCAAGGGTTAGTCACGCACACCGATTTCGCGCTCGGTTTGCTCGAGGCGCCTTGAGGGCCATTCAGTTTCACGCTTTCGGCCAGATGCCCCGCCTGGTCAACGCGCCGTCTCCGATCTGCCCCGACGACGGCGTGGTGTTGGACGTGCGGGCCACCGGGGTATGCCGATCGGACTGGCACGCGTGGAAGGGTCACGACCCCGTCGATCTACCCCATATCGGTGGTCACGAACTGGTCGGCACGATCGCCGAGGCCGGCCGGTCCGTTCGGCGCTGGAGGGTTGGCGACCGGGTGACGACGCCCTTTGTCTGCGGCTGCGGTAACTGTGCGGTCTGCCTTGCGGGCCAAGCTCAGGTCTGCCCACAGCAGACTCAGCCGGGGTTCACCGGCCCCGGCTCGTTCGCTGAGCACGTGGCGCTGCACGCCGCTGATGTGAACCTGGTCGCGGTGCCCGACTCCATGGATGACGTCACCGCCGCATCGCTAGGGTGCCGGTTCGCTACGGCATACCGCGCACTCGTGGTGCACGGCCGGGTGCAGCCGGGCCAGTTGCTTGCGGTGCACGGTTGTGGTGGCGTCGGTTTGTCGGCGGTGATGATCGGCGTCGCCCTCGGGGCGCGGGTGATCGCGGTCGACCTCAATCCTGCCGCGCTAGCCCGGGCCGAGGTTTTGGGGGCGGAGGTTGCCATCCACGGTGGCCCCGATGCCGCGCCGCGTATTCAAGAACTCGGTGGCGCGCACGTCTCGATCGACGCGCTTGGGGTGCCCGAGACTGCGGTTTCGTCCGTATGCAGTCTGCGCCGCCGGGGTAGACACGTGCAGGTAGGGCTGTTGTTGGGTCGTGCCTCGACCCCGCCGCTGCCGATGGATCGCGTCACCGCCCATGAGCTGGAGATCTACGGCTCACACGGCATGGCGGCCAGCGACTACCCACCAATGATGTCGATGATTTCCGAAGGGTGCCTGGACCCCCGCGCCCTCGTCGGCGACGTCATCACCCTCGACGAGATCCCGGCCGCACTGGCCGCTATGGACTCACCCAGTGTCACCGGCGGGTTGACGGTGGCAAAGCTCGTTTCCCGATAGCCCCTCTTCATTGTTTCGAGGTCGAGCGCACCGCCCACGTAAGGCCCGGTCCACCGCACGTTTGAGTGTGGTGGACCGGGCCTCAGGTTGTGTCGAGTGCGGGTCTTACGGGTTGCGCTGGTCGAACGGTTCGGCTTCTACCGCGGTCGCGCCGTCAGTGTGCTGCGCTGACTGCGAGTCTTCGGTTTTGGCCTTGGCCTGCTTGGCTTGGGCCTTCACGCTGGGTGCACGGTCAGCTTCGTCTTTGATGTTCTGCGACTCTTCGGCCATCGTCTCTAGGTAGCCTTCCCACCGCTTCTGCATGGGCTTGATCAGGCCACCGCCGACACCAACGACCAGGATGCCGCCGACGGTCGCGAGCACGGTGATCAGTACCGGCAACGTGACGGTGGTGGCAATGTCGACCTGGTTCAGGGCCGCGATAACACCAAGGCCGATGATGAACACGGCCGCGATATTAGCCAGAATGGTGCCGTAGGACAGGCCACCCAGGGTGTTGGTGATCAGTTCGCGCACCGCGGTCGCGATCGCTGAGGCGATGACCAAGATGATGATCGCGACGATAATCTTCGGCAGGAACGCGATGACTTCGGTGATCAGCTCACTGATCGGGTTGGGCCCGAAAACACCGAACGCAAGTTGCAGCACGAACAGCATCAACGTGTAGTAGACCAGTTTGCCGACGATCGCGGAGGCATCGTACTGGCTCTTAGCCAGAGCTTTCTTGATGCCACCGCGCTCCACGGCGCGGTCGAAACCGGCCTTCTCGAGCACCTTGTCGATGGCTTTGGCGATGGCTTTGGCGATCAGCCACCCGATGAGCAAGATGACGAGGAACAGGATAAGTTTGGGGACAAACTCGACCACTGTGGCCAGTCCGTCTCGTAGTGCGTCTTCCATGTGTTGCCTTTCGTTGGTCGCGGGACGCGAACCGTATTGATAGCGTCAAGCGACGCCACGAACCGGGCCGACCTTACACTGTAAAGTGCTCGAGGCCCGCCAGCGCGCACATAGACCCTATGGGAAGCGAGTAACGTATGCGCAGAGCACATCTGGATCATCCTGATAGTGCTGCCAAGGCAGCCTTGAGCAGAGACGCGATCATCAGGGAGGCCCTGGCGGTCATCGATGAGAGCGGCACGGGGGCATTGTCGATGCGCAAATTAGGCCAACGGTTAGGGGTGGAAGCGATGTCGTTGTACACCCACGTCAGTGGGCGCGAGGACCTGCTCGAAGCAGTAGTAACGTACTTATTGCAGGACGTGGTTGAGGGCTTAGACGAGAACCTGACTCAGACCTGGCAGGGATATTTGCAGGCGTTAGCGCACCAGATTCGGCGCATCGCCGTAGACCACCCGAACGCGTTTCCACTGGTTGCCACTAGACACCCGGCCACCCCGTGGCTGAGGCCACCGCTGCGCAGCGTGACCATCGTGCAGGACATGTTGGCGAACCTGTCGGCTAACGGTTTCGATGACGCCAAAATGGTCGGCGTCTACCGATCGTTCAGCAGTTTCCTGCTCGGACAGTTGTTGCTGGAATCGGCGACTCGGGGTGCCGAGACCGGCCCGGTCGAAGAGCCCTTGAACGAAGGCAACGCGCCGATCCCGACCGACGACGTCGACGTAGATCTGGACGACGACGCTCCGATCGTGACCAACCTGCGCGCGATGCTCAGCGAAGACCACAGCACCGAAGAGTTTGAGATTGGACTGGAAACCCTGTTGAACCGCCTGGAGTTGGAGTTGTCGCAATAACGCGGCCCTACCAGCCTTTCTAGGTCGCGGACCCATCCCTTACACCGTAAGGTTGACCTGGCGAGGATGATCCTCGTTCCACAAGCAGAGAGGAGACAGTCATGCTCAACAATGAAGAGTTGTCCGGGTTGCTCAACGACGGTGTCGTCATGGATGAGTCCGGTGACAAGGTCGGCAAGGTCGGTCAAATCTACCTGGACGATGAGAGCGGCAACGCGGAATGGGTTACCGCGAAGACGGGCCTGTTCGGCACCTCGGAGACGTTCATCCCGGTCCGGGACGCTACGTCGAGCGGCTCGGAGATTCGGGTGCCGTACGGCAAGGACCAGATCAAAGACGCCCCGCAGATGGACGATGCCGAGGGCCACCTTTCCCCGGACCAAGAGCAAGAGTTGTACCGGTACTACGGGCTAGCCAGCGACAACACCACCAACACGACCCCCCGGTCCGAAGGGGACCGAGACCACCGTGACGGCGACGGCGATGGCTCGATGGTGCGTTCCGAGGAGGAGCTCCGGGTTGGTACCGAAAAGGTCACCACGGGCAAAGCCAAGTTGCGTAAGTACGTGGTCACCGAAAACGTCACGAAGACGGTGCCGGTAGAACGTGAAGAACTCCGGTTGGAGCGTGAGCCGATCACGGACGAAAACCGGGACGAGGCCATGAAAGACACGGAACTAGGCGAAGGCGAGCAGGAAGTCACCCTCACCGAAGAGCGGGTCGTGGTCGACAAAGAAACGGTCCCGGTTGAGCGTGTCGCCCTCGACACCGAAACCGTCACCGACCAACAGCAAGTCAGCGAAGAAGTCCGTAAGGAGGAGATCGACACCGATCTTCCCGAAGGACAATCCAACCAGCGTTAACCAGATCACCTCCGCTACGCGGGCCCGGTTAGAGCGATGCTCCTGGCCCCTGCGACGGACCTTCATCGAAAGAGAGCACACGATATGAGCACTACTTCGGGATCGCACAACCTGCAACCCGACGGCAGCAACCGGGACACGTCCGGTAACGCCGCCGTTCCCAGCCAAGGCGACCGTCCCCGCAACGATGACCACCGCGAACAGCAGGTCGTCACCGAAGACCGGCACACCGTGGTCGACCGGGAAAAGGACGAACACGGTGGAATCAAGTTCGGTGCGGCCTTCTTCGGGTGGCTCACCGCCACCGGTATGGCCGTGCTCTTGACCGCGTTGCTAGCCGCGGCCGGGACAGCTGTCGGCCTCGGCTCGGACACCACCATCGACCAAGCCACGTCCGCCGCGGATCCCAGCACCGTGAGTTGGATCGGCGGCGCCATCCTCGCCGCCATTTTGTTCCTCGCGTACTACTGCGGCGGGTACGTTGCCGGTCGCATGGCCCGCTTTGATGGTGCCAAACAGGGTCTGGCCGTGTGGCTATGGGCCTTGATCATCGCCGTGGTTCTGGCTGTGGTCGGTGTGCTGGCTGGCGATCAGTACAACGTGCTGTCGCAACTCAACGCCTTCCCGCGGATCCCGATTGCCGAAGGCAATCTGACCACCGCAAGCATCGTTGTTGCTGTCGCCATCGCCTTGATCACGTTGCTCGCCGCCGTCCTGGGTGGAATCGCTGGGATGCGGTTCCACCGCAAGGTCGACAAAACCGGCCTGGGCCGCTAAGCACAAACCCCGACCTGCCGGTCACGATGCAACGGCCCTCACCGCGCATCGTGACCGGCAGTGTTCGTTGGAGTGCCGGCGTACTCAGGGGCCGCAGCCTTCACGAGAGGCTGATCAGCGGCGAACGGTGTTCCACCGGCGCCCTCGAAGCGCAGTTCGACGTTCCGCCTGGGTCAAGCCTCCCCAGATGCCGTACGGCTCTTGGGTTGCTACCCCGTGCTCGCGGCAGGCCAGGATGACTGGGCACGTTGCACAGATGATTTTGGCCTGCCTCACCAGGTGATCGCGCATCGGCCCGCGCACGCCTTCGACAAAAAACACATCCGGGTCCACCTTCCGGCATGCACCTTCTCGTTGCCATATTGCGACGTCCGCAGCAAAGGCAAACAACGGTTCTGATGGCACGAGCACACCCCTTCACGTGGGAGAAAGCCAACGGCGAAGGCGCTAGCGTCTTCAGGTTTACACTGTAAGGCAGGGTGTTGAGGCTCGCATCCGGGTTCGAATTTTGATGACCGACGTTGGCGTTGTCCTCGAGGAGATGAGATGCAAGCAGGTCAAAGCACCGATAGCACCACGACGTGGCGTGGTTCTTTCGCTACGTATGTTCCACCGGATTTTGACCTGTTCGACTTCGACAATGATGCTGCTGCGCCGGGCGTGGTTCGAGATCTGTGCGCTTGGCACGGCCACCACAATTATCCGGCACAGGAGGTGGCCCTCAGCTGGGTTTGCGGGTCCAGGAAGGTGCTTGTGGCCACCGGTCTATCGCAGGAAACTCAGGTGCACCCGTCGCGCGAGGGGGTCATGCGGTTGGCGATGTCCCAAGGCTGGTTAAACGCCGTGCGCGAGCCTGTAACGGGTGAAGTGGCCGGACAGGTTGCGGCCGACGATACGCTCTGGAGACCGTGGGTCGTACCGATGGATTTTGGCTCTCTGCAGCGCTGCGAGTACGCGCAGCTAGGGGATGCGATGGTGGGTTATGGCTACCGCGACGACCGGATTGTGCTCATCGCTGCCGTCGGTGGTTCAGGGGCGCACTGGGCTTTGCGCACCGTCACCGGTGAACGAGCGATGGAGTACGTTACCGATCCTTACGCCCAGGTGCAGCGGCTGTAAAGGGGGCTTCGAGCGCCTTTGCTGATCCGGACCCACTACAAGTGACTCTCTATCGCGGAGGCATCCGCAGTGCGCCGTCGAGGCGGATGACCTCACCGTTGAGCAGCGGGTTCGACACGATGTGGGAGGCCAGCGCGGCATACTCGCTCGGCTTGCCCAGCCGCGAGGGGTGCGGGACGAGCGCTTCCAAGCTGTCTTTGACCTCGCCAGGCAGGCCGTCCATCATCGGCGTCTCCATCACACCGGGGGCGATGGTCATCACGCGGATGGCCTTGTCGGCGAGGTCGCGCGCCGCAGTGGTGTTGAGCGCGACGATGCCGCCCTTGGAAGCCGCGTAGGCCGCTTGGCCGATTTGCCCGTCGTACGCCGCTACCGAGGCCGTCATCAGGATGACCCCGCGGTCACCGTCCAGTGGCTCGTTACTGGCCATCGTCTCGGCCGCCAGGCGCATGACGTTGAAGGTGCCGATCAGGTTGATCTGGACCACGGTCGCGAAATCGTCGAGCGCCAGGGTGCCGCGCTTGGACAGGATGCGCCCGGGGGTGGCGACGCCGGCGCAGTTGACCACGATGCGCAAGGTGCCGAGCTCAGCGGCCACCGCAATAGCGGCCCGGACCTGCTCTTCGTCGCGCACGTCGGCGGGGGAGAAGCGAGCCCGCTCACCCAACTCGGCGGCCACGTCTTCGCCGCTACCACCAGGGAGGTCGACTAAGACCACCGAGCCGCCATCATCGAGAATCCGTCGCGCCGTGGCTAGACCGAGGCCGCTGGCGCCTCCGGTGATGAGGGCGACGACATCTGAGGTGATTTGCACGCTGACTTCTTTCGCTCGGGGGCTATTTCTTGTGCAACTGGCGTGAGATCACCAGTCGTTGGATTTGGTTGGTGCCTTCGAAAATTTGCGTCACTTTGGCTTCGCGCATGAAACGCTCCACCGGGAAGTCCTGGGTGTAGCCCGCGCCGCCGAGCACCTGCACAGCGTCGGTGGTGACCTTCATGGCTGCATCGGTGGCCACGAGTTTGGCGATCGAGGCCTCCAGGCTGTGCGGCTTGCCGGCATCGCGCAATCTCGCCGCCTGCAGGTAGGCCGCTCGCGAGGACCCGACCGCAGCGGCCATGTCGGCGATCAGAAAGGCGAGTCCTTGGTTCTCGATGATCGGTTTGCCGAACTGCTCGCGCTCCATCGCGTAGGCCGTCGCTTCGTCGAGCGCTCGCTGAGCCAGTCCAGTGGCGGTGGCGGCGATGCCCATTCGGCCAGAGTCCAGCGCCGCCATGGCGATCGTCATGCCTTGACCGGCCTCACCGACGAGACGGTCGGACTCGACGAAGACGTTGTCAAAGATGACGTCGGCGACCGGGTCGCAGGCGAGGCCCATCTTGCGCTCGGGGACACCAAACGTGAGGCCATCAGCATCGGCGGGGACGAGTAGCGCCGAGAGACCGCGAGCACCGTCGTCGCTGGTGCGCACAAAACTCGAATAGAAGTCGGCGTGCCCGGCGTGGCTGATCCACGACTTGGTGCCGGAGACGGCATACCCGCCCTCTGTCGCGGTGGCGCGCGTGCGCATCGAAGCGACGTCGGAGCCGGACTGTTGCTCGGAGAGACAGTAGGCACCGAGTTGGTCGCCGGACAGCATGCTGGGCAGGTGCCTCTCCTGTTGCTCCCGCGTGCCGAAGGTGGCCATCGGGAAGCAGGTCAGCGCGTGCACGGAGACGCCGACCGCTACCGACATCCAGGCGTAGGCCAACTCTTCGAGCACTTGGAGGTAGACCTCGTACGGCTGATCGCCGCCGCCGAACTCTTCTGAGTAGGGCAACGACAGCAACCCCGTCGAGCCCAGTAACTGGAAGATCTCATGCGGAAACCGGCCTTGGGCCTCAGCTTCGTTGGCGGCGGGCAAGAGTTGCTCGCCAGCGATCTCTCGGACTAGGACTAGGAGTTCCTCAGCTTCTTCGCTGGGAAACACGCGCTGCACAACCATGAAGTGCACTGTATCTAGTGACGTCGCGGCAACATCCACTGACGTCGCGGAACGTTGTGCTGGCCGTCCACTTAGTTGGGGTACCAGCGCAACGTCTGGGGTTGGAAGCCGTTCGAGAGTCCCCACACCACCGCTTGCGAACGCGTCTCGACGTGAATCTTTCGGTACGCCGAGCGGATGTAGGTCTTGATCGTGTTAGCACTCAGATACAGCGAGTCCCCGACACGCTGGTTGCTCAGCCCCTGACAGATCAACGCCAGCACTTCGGACTCGCGCGCGCTGAGGCCGACGTGGTCGCCGGGCCAGCGGCCGAACCTCTCGCTGCCAACGGTGTCTTCATCGGGCAGGACTTGCTCACCGGCATGGACCCTGCGAACGGCATGCATGAGTTGCTCCGGGCTCACCGTTTTCGAGACCACCCCGGCGGCGCCAGACCGCAGCGCTTCGGTGACACGTTCTGGATCGGTGTTCCAGGTGAAGACCAGCACTCGAGGTGACGCGTCGCTCAGCAGGTCGGTTCGTACGTCGCCAGCACCGGGGCCCTCACCGAAGGCGTCAAAAAGCACGACATCGACATCGCTTTCGATGGGCATTCGGCTCGCGTATTCCACGATTTCGATGTCGTCGGCGAATTTCTCGAGCGCTCGGGCGGTGCCGGCGATAACCAGGGGGTAGTCGTTGGCAATCGCCACCCGTATCGCGCGGGTCGAAGTGGTGGCACACTCGGACAATGGGAGCGACATGGCCCCTGCTCTCCATGCGAGCCGCCGCAGCGGCCAACAAACTAGGGGACCCGAACGATGGATCGTTCTGACGAGCCTCTGCACCCCACCCTACGCTTCGAAACTCATCGAAATAGTGACTGACGTCACACGTGGGAATTTACCCAGGCTTGGGGGCACCGGGGCGGGCATAACGGACCCAGGTGATTCCGATACACAACACGGCATACGCAGCGCCAATGATGTAGAACGTCGTGGGCGTCATCAGGGTCAAGCCGACGCCGAAGATGAACGGCCCGAAAGCCGCAATCGCCGCAGTCCAGCCGATCACGCCACCCGCTTGGCGGCGCTCGAAAATCATCGGCATCTGTTTGAACGTCGAGGCGTTCCCGATCCCGGTGAATAAGAAGATCGCCAGCATCCCCCAAAAGAAGCGACTGAAATCTCCGGACAGGGTTTCCGCGGAGTCGAGCGTCGGCGTCAGTGCCGGGATGGTCCACAGGATCGAGGCGAGTATGCCGATACCCGAGACGAGCGTCCAGATGGCACCACCCGTTCGGTCGGTCAGTGGCGAGAAGAACACTCGTGCGGCAGCACCGACCAAGGCGCCCCAGAAGACGTAGGTCACCGGGTCCGGAACCTCATACCCGCTGATCAGCACCTGCGCGGTGGCGCCAGCGCCGGTGACGATTTCGGGATTGCCGGAGCCGTAAAGGTTGTTGCCGAGCAGACCGAACTGGGCCGCCAACCCCGAGAAGGTCCCGAATGTCATGATGTAGAGAATCGTCATCAACCAGGTGTCGGTGTTGCCGAAGATGTCGAACTGCTGCTTGATGTTGGCCTTGACCGGCACCGACTTCAAGAACGTCCAGGCGATCACCGCTCCAAGCACCACCAGCGGAATCCAGACGAAGGCCGCGTTTTGGTACCACACCTCGCGGTCTGGCTTGCCGGTGACCGACATCTGCTGGCTGGTCCCCATGAAGCCGATCATCCCGAACCCGATCAACCACGGCGTCAGCAGCTGCACCAACGAGACCCCGAAGTTGCCGATGCCGGCCTGCAGACCAAGCGCGGTGCCCTGCATACGTTTCGGGAAGAAGTAGGAGGTGCTGGGCATGAACCCCGAGAACGCACCCCCGCCGATCCCGGCCAGGAAGGCCAACGCGAGCAGTTCCCAATAGGGAGCGGTCGGGCTTTGCACGCGCACGCCCCAGCCGAGCATGGGAAAGATCAGCAGCGCGGTGGTCAGCGCCACCATTTTGCGGGTGCCCAGAATCGGGGGCAGCACCATCCACACGATCCGCAGGAGGCCCGCAGCCAGGCCGGGCATCGAAGCCAACCAGTAGAGTTGCGTCTGCGTGAAGTCGTAGCCCAGCGCGTTGAGTTTGGGGATGATCGCGCTGGGTAGAAACCAGGCGACGAAGCACAGGGTCAGACTGAAAGTGCTGATCCACAGGGTGGTCCAGGCCAGTTTCTTGTTCCAGACCTCCGGGTCCTCCGGATCCCACGAGTCAAGCCATTCTTTGGACGTGGTGGCGTTACTCATGCGTGGACTTCCTGGGTGCGCGGGTCAGTGGATTCGAGGGCGGGCTCTGGCTTCTCCAGGTCGGTGGCCAGGTCGGGGGAGCGTTCGTGCAGCATGTGGACGACGGTCCAGTGCATCCAGACCAAGCAGATCGCGGTCAAGATGAAGAGGACGAAGAAGGTGCTGGTCGGGAAGTCGGACCACGCCTTGGAGTAGGCAAACAGCGGTGGGAGGAAGAAGCCGCCGAGTCCGCCGAGCATGCCTACCAAGCCGCCGACCGCCCCGACATCACGCGGGAAATACTCGGGGATGTGCTCGTAGACGGCGGCTTTGCCGACTCCCATCGCACACCCCATGATGAAGACGATGATGGTGAAGGGGACGATCCCGATCGCGTAAGGAAGGTGCTCGGTTTGGGTGCCGTCGGCCTGGTCGATCAGGATGCGGCCGTTGGGCATCATCAGAATGCCGTTGCAGATCAACATGATCAAAAACGTGCCGTACATCGAGCTCCGCGCGCCCCATGTGTCGGAAAACCAGCCGCCGACCGGGCGCAGCAGGGAGGCGGGGAAGATGAAGAGGGCGGTCAACAGGCCTGCGGTAGTCAAGGTGACGTCAAAGTTGTCGATGTAGTACGTAGGTAGCCACGCAGCAAGGGCGACGTAGGCCCCGAAGACCGCGCAGTAGTACAGACTGAACCGCCACACCCGGATCTGTTTTAGGGGCGTGAGTCGCTCGCGCAGCGTCCGTCCTGACCCCGGGACCACGTCGTTGCGCGGGGTCAGCCTCCAGGTGAGGATGGCGAGCACGATCAACATGACCGCGTAGATCACCGGCACCAAACGCCACCCGCCCTGTATGCCGAACGCGAAGGTCATCCCTGCTGTCCCGAGGATGAGCGGAGGACCGATGAACTTCGTGAGCGATGCTCCGACGTTGCCGGCGCCGAAGATCCCCAACGCCAGTCCTTGGCGGTTGCGCGGGGTCCACGCCGAGTTCCACGCCACACCTGCGGTGAAGGAGTTTCCCGCGAACCCGACCAGGAAGGCCAGTGCCAGCAGCGGACCGTAGGAGTCGACCAACGAGACCAGATAGGTCGGGATTGCGGTAGCGACCAGCATCACGGTCATCACGAGCCGGCCGCCGTAGCGGTCGGCCAGCATGCCTGCGGGAAGGCGCCAGATCGAGCCGTTCAGCACCGCGACAGCGATCAGCCACGACAGTTGAACCTCGCTTAGCCCGAACTCTTCGGAAATCGGTTTACCGAGAATGCCGAACATCAACCAGACCGCGAACATGGCGGTGAACCCGATGGTGGACAGCGTCAACACCCGGGTGGCACCGCTCTTTTGGGCGGGGTCAGTCACGACGCTCCTTGGTGCCGGTTGCGACAGCTATCTGGGGGTTCGGCCGAAACATACGACCGGCGAGGGGCCAGCGATAGGGACCAAAGTCCCTAGTCCGTAGCCCGCAGGCGGCATACGTTTTCGTCAGCCTCATATCCCTTTCTGCCCAGGAGTGCCCAATGAGCGAGACGACGAAGCCTCGAGAGCCCGGCTTGGACGGCAAAATTAGCGAAGCTCTCGTCGGCACGCGACGATTTTTCACGCGAGGCGAGGTGTCAGACGACCAGCGGTCGATGTACCTCAAGGGGGGCCGCAGCGGTGATGCGTTCTACCGGGACCGGTGGAGTCACGACAAGGTGGTGCGTTCGACCCACGGGGTGAACTGCACCGGGTCCTGCTCCTGGAAGGTCTACGTCAAAGACGGGATCATCACTTGGGAGAGCCAACAGACCGACTACCCCTCGACCGGAGTTGACCGTCCCGAATACGAGCCGCGCGGGTGTCCAAGAGGCGCTGCGTTCTCCTGGTACACCTACTCACCGACCCGCGTGCGCTACCCCTACATCCGCGGTGTGCTGCTGGAGATGTACCGCGAAGCCAAAGCCGAGTTCGGTGACCCCGTGTTGGCGTGGGCCTCGATCGTCCAAGACCCCGTTAAAGCCAAGCGTTACAAGTCGGCGCGCGGCAAGGGAGGCCTGATCCGTTCCACGTGGGCCGAGGCCACGGAACTCGTCGCTGCCGGTTACGTTTACACGATCAAGCGGTGGGGCCCGGATCGGGTGGCGGGGTTTTCCCCGATCCCGGCGATGTCGATGGTCAGCCACGCCTCGGGCTCGCGTTTCACCTCGCTTATCGGCGCGCAAATGCTGAGTTTTTACGACTGGTATGCCGACCTGCCAGTGGCCTCACCGCAAATGTTCGGCGACCAAACCGACGTCCCGGAATCGGGGGACTGGTGGGACGCCGGGTACCTGATGATGTGGGGGTCCAACGTTCCGCTGACCCGCACCCCGGACGCGCACTGGATGACCGAGGCCCGCTATCGCGGACAGAAGGTCGTGGTGGTCAGCCCGGATTACGCCGACAACGTGAAGTTCGCCGACGAATGGCTGGCCGCAGCCCCCGGCACCGACGCGGCGCTGGCCATGGCGATGGGGCACGTGATTCTGCGCGAGTTCTTTGTGGATAAGCAGGTCGACTACTTCACCGACTACGTCAAGCGTTTCACCGACCTGCCGTACTTGGTGGCCTTGGACGAGGTTGAGACCGACGAGGGCGCGGCATACCGCCCGGGCAAGTTCGTGGTGGCGGCCGATCTAGACGTGCCCGAAGCGACCAGCGAGCATGCCGACTTCAAGCCTGTGCTCATCGACAGCCACACCGATCAGGTCGTGGTCCCTAAGGGGTCGCTGGGGCACCGTTTCGGCGAAGAAGGCATGGGCCAGTGGAACCTAGACCTGGGCGAGATCGACCCCGCCCTGAGCCTCTACGACGGGCCGCAGAGCCATGCGGTGACGGTGCAACTGCCACGCTTCGACGGCTTGGACGGGCAGACCGCTGCCGCGCTTCGGGGGGTGCCGGTGCGCGAGGTCGGTGGGCGGTTGGTCACCACCGTCTTCGACCTGATGCTCGCGCAGTACGGGGTCGCAAGAGACGGCATACCGGGGCAGTGGCCGAGCGGGTATGACGACGCGCACGCTCCCTATACCCCGGCCTGGCAGGAGGACATCACCTCGGTCCCGGCTCAGGCGGTGGCCCGGATCGCCCGCGAGTTTGCGCAGAACGCCGCGGACACCCAGGGCCGATCGATGATCCTGATGGGCGCCGGGACCAACCACTGGTTCCACTCCGATGTGATCTATCGGGCGATGCTGATGCTGACCACGATCACCGGCTGTCAAGGGCGTAACGGGGGCGGGTGGGCGCACTACGTCGGTCAGGAGAAGTGCCGCCCGATCACCGGTTGGGCGCAGTTGGCCTTCGGTCTGGACTGGTCGCGGCCGCCACGCCAGATGGTCCAGACCGCGTACTGGTATCTCGGCACCGACCAGTGGCGCTACGACGACTACACCGCCGACGGGTATGCCGGCGGGCAGGGCAACGGAGCTTTCGCCAACCAGACCACCGCGGATTTGGTGGCGAAGTCGGCTCGGTTGGGCTGGATGCCGAGTTACCCGACCTTTGACCGCAACCCGCTGACCATCGCCGAAGACGCGAAGAACGCTGGTCAGACCTCCGCAGAGTACGTCGTCTCCCAACTGAAGTCCGGCGAGTTGAAGTTTGCGGCGGAGGACCCGGACGCGGAAGAGAACTTCCTGCGGGTGCTCACCATGTGGCGGGCCAACCTGTTTGGCTCCTCGGCCAAAGGCAACGAGTACTTCCTGAAACACCTACTCGGCACCGACAACGCGGTCAACGCCGCCGAAGCCGCCCCCAAGAACCGGCCCCACGATGTGAAGTGGCACGACGAAGCCCCCGAAGGAAAACTCGACCTGTTGTTGACGCTGGACTTCCGGATGACGAGTTCAACGATCTTCTCCGACGTCGTGCTGCCGGCCGCGACCTGGTACGAAAAGCACGACCTCAACACCACCGACATGCACCCCTTCATCCACTCCTTCAACCCGGCGATCAACCCCCCGTGGCAGACCAAGACCGACTGGGATGCGTTCCAGCAGATTGCCGACGTCTTCTCCGCTCTCGCGAAGGACCACCTCGGCACGAGGACCGACGTCGTGGCCGTGCCGCTGCTGCACGACACCCCCGATGCCATGGCCACCCCGCACGGGGCGGTCAAGGACTGGAAGCACGGCGAGTGCGAGCCGGTGCCGGGTCTGACCATGCCCAAGATCGTCGAGGTCGAGCGCGACTACGCGGCCGTCGGCGAGAAGATGAAGGCACTAGGGCCGCTGCTGGACACGCTCGGCACCACCACCAAGGCCGTGACGTGTGACGTCACCGCTTCGATCGAGTACCTCAAGGGTAAGAACGGGACGGTGCGCGGCGGCATCGGGGATGGCCGTCCGCAGTTGCGGACCAGCATCCAGGCGTGTGAAGCGATCCTGGCTTTGGCTGGCACCACCAACGGAAAGCTGGCCACCCAGGGCTTCCAGCATCTGGAAAAGCGCACCGGTATGCCCCTTGCGGACCTAGCCGAGGAGCACCAGGGCAAACAGATCACCTTTGCCGACACCCAGGCCGCCCCGGTGCCGGTGATCACGTCCCCGGAGTGGTCGGGCTCGGAGACCGGTGGTCGCCGCTACAGCCCGTTCACCATCAACATCGAACGGCTCAAGCCGTTCCACACCCTAACCGGACGGCAGCATTTCTATCTCGACCACGACTGGATGACCGAGATCGGCGAGGGACTACCGACGTTCCGGCCGCCGCTGAATATGACCCAGATGTTCAACGAGACCGCGCTCGGGGAGGTCACCGAACTCGGGGTGTCAGTGCGCTATCTGACCCCGCACAACAAGTGGTCGATCCACAGTGAATACCAGGACAACCTGTTCATGCTTTCGCTGTCCCGCGGCGGTCAGGGCATCTGGCTCAGCGACATCGATGCGGCCAAGGTCGGGATCAAGGACAACGACTGGGTTGAGGCCGTTAACCGCAACGGAGTGGTGGTGGCTCGCGCCATCGTGAGCCACCGGATGCCCGAAGGCACCGTCTATATGCACCACGCCCAGGACCGGCTGATCGACGTGCCGCTGACCGAGACGAACGGCAAGCGAGGCGGCATACACAACAGTTTGACCCGCATCATGATCAAGCCGAGTCACCTGATCGGCGGCTATGCGCAGCTCTCGTTCGCGTTCAACTACCTCGGACCCACCGGCAACAACCGAGACGAAGTCACGATGATCCGCCGCCGCTCCCAGCACGTTGAATACTAGAAGGAGACAGCATGCGCGTAATGGCACAGATGGCCATGGTCATGAACCTCGACAAGTGCATCGGGTGTCACACCTGCTCGGTGACCTGCAAACAAGCGTGGACCAACCGATCCGGCACCGAATACGTGTGGTTCAACAACGTGGAGACCAAACCCGGCATGGGGTATCCCCGCGGCTATGAAGATCAGGAGGAGTGGAAAGGCGGCTGGGTCCTGAGCAAGAACGGTCGGCTCAAGCTCAAGGCCGGTGGGCGGGTGAACAAAATGCTGAACATCTTCTCCAACCCCAAGATGCCCAACATCAGCGACTACTACGAGCCGTGGACCTACGACTACGAGACGCTGCTCAATGCCCCCGCGCAGGAGAACTTCCCGGTGGCCCGTGCGCATTCGTTGATCTCCGGCAAACCGATGAACGTGGCCTGGAGCGCCAACTGGGACGACGACCTCGGCGGCTCACAGGAGGTAGCGGTCAAAGACCCGATGCTCAAGGGCATCGAGGACAAGGTGAAGTTCGAGTTCGAGCAGACCTTCATGTTTTACCTGCCCCGGATCTGCGAGCACTGCCTCAACCCCAGTTGTGCGGCGTCCTGCCCCAGCGGCGCCATCTACAAACGGGAAGAAGACGGCATCGTCCTGGTCGATCAGGACAAATGTCGCGGCTGGCGGATGTGCATCACCGGCTGTCCCTACAAGAAGATCTACTTCAACCACAAGACCGGCAAGGCCGAGAAGTGCACCTTCTGCTACCCGCGGGTGGAGGTCGGCATACCGACGGTGTGCGCCGAGACCTGTGTGGGGCGACTGCGCTATATAGGGCTGATGCTCTACGACGCGGACGCGGTGCTCGAGGCGGCTTCCGTCGAAGACGACCACGATCTGTACGACGCTCAGCGCTCCGTCTTCCTGGACTCGAACGACCCGGGTGTTCAAGCCGAAGCCGAGCGGGCCGGCATACCTGGGGACTGGATCGAGGCCGCGCAGCGCTCGCCGATCTACGCGCTCATCGAGAAGTACCGCATCGCGTTGCCGTTGCACCCGGAGTACCGCACGATGCCGATGGTCTGGTACATCCCGCCGCTGTCGCCGGTGGTCGACGTCATCAAGGACACCGGTTACGACGCGGAGGACCAGGCCAACCTCTTTGCGGCCATCGACACGCTCCGGATCCCGGTCGAGTACCTCGCCAATCTGTTCACCGCCGGTGACCCCAAGCCCGTCGACGCGGTGCTGCGCAAACTGGCTGCGATGCGCTCGTACATGCGCGACATCAACCTGGGCCGCGACCCCAACGACGAGATCCCCGCCTCGGTCGGCATGGAGGGCGAGGAGATGTACGACATGTTCCGCCTGCTGGCCATCGCCAAGTACGAAGATCGCTACGTCATCCCGGCTGCGCACGCCGAGCAAGCCCACTCGTTGGAGGAGATCGGCACCGATTGTCCGCTGAACGACGAAGGCGGGCCGGGGATGGCCGCCGAGGGGTTCCTCGGCGAAGGTGCCGGCACTCCAACGCCGGTGGCGACCAAGAACTTCCGGATGCTGCAGGCCCGGCAAACCTCCGACACCTTAGTCAGCGGCACGGAAAAGCGAGGCCGGGTCAACCTGCTCAACTGGGACGGCAAGGGTATGCCGGAAGGCTTGTTCCCGAATCAGCACCAGGTCGGTCAAGACCCTGGTGGGCAGGCGGCACCGACCGGAGATGCCACTGCTGCAGACGACCACGAGCGGTCGGCAACAGGGCGTGGTCAGTGATGTTGTGGCGACGCAACCGGCGCACCCGCCCGGACATGAGCAGCCGACACGTGGCCGATGCCTGGCAGATCGTGTCGCTGCTGCTGGACTACCCCGACGAGACGCTGATCGAAAGGTTGCCGATGCTGCGCGGCGTGGTCAGCGACCTGCCGGCTACGGTCGCCGAGCCGTTGTCCCGGTTGCTGGATCATCTTGGCGCCGAGCCGCTGGGCCAGGCGCAGCGCGACTACGTCGAGACCTTCGACGTGACCCGCAAGTGCTGTCTGCATTTGACCTTCTTCACCCACGGCGACACCCGCAAGCGCGGGGTCGCGCTGGTGCAGTTCAAGCAGGCCTACCGCCGCCACGGTGTCGAGATCGGCGAGCAGGAGTTGCCCGATCATCTGTGCGTGCTGTTGGAGTTCGGCGCGCTGCACGACGCCGACACCGCCTGGAAGCTGCTGAACGATCACCGGGTCGGGATCGAACTCCTGCACCGCGCCCTGAAACGCAAAGAATCGCCCTGGGCTGACGGCATACGGGCGCTGCGAGCGACTTTGCCTACCTTGAAGGGGGACGACGAACAAGCGCTGGCGGCGTTGATCGCGCAAGGTCCACCCAGTGAAGATGTCGGTCTAGACACTGCGCCGTACTCGATCGATCCCCGCCTCAATCCGAAACCCACCCCGGTTGATCTCGGGACGACCATCCCCGTGGGGGCCACGGCACAAGGAGCGAACCGATGACCGAATTCCTGTGGGTGATCGTGCCTTACGTGTGCTTGGCGATCTTCGTGGTGGGCCACCTGTGGCGATACAAGTACGACAAGTTCGGGTGGACCACGCGATCCTCTCAGTTGTACGAGTCGAGGTTGCTCAGGATCGGTAGCCCCCTGTTCCACTTCGGCATGCTGGGGGTCATTGGGGGGCACTTCATTGGGCTGGTGATCCCCAAGTCGTGGACTGACCCGTGGCTGAGTGAAGGCATCTATCACCTGCTCGCGGTGTACGGAGGTTTGACGGCTGGCGTCGCCACCCTGGCCGGGCTGGTCATCTTGATCTACCGCCGGCGCACCATCGGCCCGGTGTTTTCAGCCACGACGCCGATGGACAAGGTCATGTATGCAGTGCTGGCCACCGTGATCGCCCTCGGGATGTGGAACACCGTTGGATCGAGCGGAGCCATACCAGTCGGCGGTGACTACGACTACCGCGAGGGAGTCTCGATCTGGTTCCGAAGCATTTTCTGGTTGCAGCCCGAGCCGGACTTGATGGCGGCAGCACCCTTCGGGTTCCGCGCTCACGGGTTGAGCGCCTTCTTGTTGTTCGCGCTGTGGCCGTTTACTCGGTTGGTGCACGTCTTCAGCGCACCGCTGGGCTACTTCACCAGGCCGTACCTGGTCTATCGCAGTCGAGATGGTGGCCGTCCCGGGCAGATGGGCAGTCGGGATCCCAAGCGCGGTTGGGAGCGAATCCAGTGAGCGATAGGAGCGATATCCCCGCATACGATGTCATCGTCTTGGCCGGAGGGCGTGGTGAACGGCTCGGAGGCACGGACAAGGCGCTCCTCGAGGTGGGTGGGGTGCCCTTGCTGACCAGGACCCTAAAGGCCACCGCCGAGGCGCACCGGGTCACCGTCGTGGGACCCCGACGTCCGGGGGTCAGCGGGGTGGTCTGGGCCAGCGAAGAGCCATCTGATGGTGGGCCGGCGGCTGGGATCGTGGCCGGCCTAGATGCTTTGGACGCGTCTGATTCCCGGTCACCGTGGGTCTTCGTGGTCGCTGTGGATCATCCGGGGGTCGAGCAGGTATTGCCGGCGGTGTTGCGTTCTGCAGGCGCTGCGATGGCCGAGACCGACGCAGTGTGTCCCTTCGATCCCGATGGAGACCCCGTCTGGCTTCTCGCGGCATACCGCCGCCAGTCGTTGCGGCAGGCGTGCAACACGATTAGCCCTGGTCACGGTGTCTCAGTCGGGAGGCTTGTCGGACGTCTGCGTTTCGATCCCAGTGACGCCAAACACGAGCAGATCGGCGACATTGACACGTGGGCCGATCATCAAGCTTGGGCGAATCAGGTGCGCGCGTCAGCGTGAGAAACAGCCGTAGATGACCGCGCCCAGGAGCCAAGAATCCCCAGTGGGTCCCTTTCACTGGTCACCAACAGAGTAAGATCATCCGATCATCGGGGGAGTCGGGGAGATATGGACGATCGGCCATTGGACGTGTCCGGAATCGACGTTCATGGGATTGCTAACTGCTCAAGGCATCGAGGTGTTGGCCGACGTCAGAGCCCACCCGGGTTCACGCAAAAGTCCGCAGTTCGGGCAGGACTTGATGCCTCGATGGCTTGCTCGTGGCGAGATCGACTACGTCCATCTCGATGACCTCGGTGGGCGAAGACCCAAGCAGGACATAGATCCAGACACGAATGCGGGGTGGAACAACGTCAGCTTCAAAAATTATGCGGACTACACGTTGCTACCCGCCTACCACCACGGGATAGCCCGCCTCGAGAACCTCGCGGCGGACCGACGTGTCGCCATCATGTGCGCCGAGCCGATGCCGTGGCGCTGCCACCGGCTGCTCGTGTCCAACACCTTGACGGCGCGTGGCTGGACCGTTCAACACGTCATCGGTGCGACACCACCTCGCCCTCACCAACTCGGGCAATGGGGGGCTACGCCATCGGTCAAAGACGACGGGCAACTGACCTATCCGGCCTCACCACATGCACCCTCCCCGGGTGATTAGCGCAGGTCAACGGCCATCTTTACCGCTATCTAGGCACTATCGCCCGAGCCGCGCGCGGAGTCATCGATGGTCGGACCACTCAGCAACTCCTTGGTGGTTGATGTCTTCGGTTCCACCGATTCCAAGGTCTCTGCGGTCGGGTGGTGCAGATCGAACGCGGGGCGTTCGGAGCGGATGCGGGGGATGGAGGTGAAGTTGTGGCGCGGCGGCGGGCACGAGGTCGCCCACTCCAGGGACATCCCGTATTCCCACGGGTCGTCGACATCGACCTTGGGTGTCTGGAAGCTCCTCCAGACGTTGTAGAGGAAGGGCAGGGTTGAGATGGCCAAGACGAAGGAGAACACGGTGGAGATTTGGTTCATCCAGGCGAAGTCGTCCTCAGGGAGGTAATCGGCATACCGGCGGGGCATGCCGTAGACACCCAGCCAGTGCTGGATAAGGAAGGTGCCGTGGAAGCCGATGAACAGCAGCCAGAAATGGATTTTGCCTAGGCGTTCGTTGAGCATGTGGCCGGTGAACTTGGGCCACCAGAAGTAGAAACCGGCGAACATCGCGAAGACCACGGTGCCAAAGACGACGTAGTGGAAGTGGGCCACGATGAAATAGGTGTCGGTGATGTGAAAATCGAGCGGGGGGCTGGCCAGGATGACCCCGGTGAGTCCGCCGAAGAGGAACGTGACTAAGAATCCGATGGACCAGATCAACGGGGTGTCGAAGACTAACGTGCCTCCCCACATCGTGCCGATCCAGTTGAAGAACTTGATGCCGGTCGGGACGGCGATCAGCATCGACATAATCGCGAAGAACGGCAACAGGACGGCCCCGGTGGCGTACATGTGGTGTGCCCACACCGCGACCGACAGCGCACCGATCGCCGTCGTGGCGAAGATGAGCGTCTTGTAACCGAATATGGGTTTGCGGCTGAAGACCGGGATGATTTCGGAGATGATCCCGAAGAAGGGCAACGCGATGATGTAGACCTCGGGGTGACCGAAGAACCAGAAGAGGTGCTGCCAGAGCATGGCACCGCCGTACTCTGGGTTAAAGATCTGTGCCCCCAACATGCGATCGGCAGCCATCGCGAACAATGCGGCAGCCAGCACCGGGAACACCATGATGACCAACAGCGAGGTCAGCAGCACGTTCCAGCAGAAGATCGACATCCGAAACATCGTCATCCCGGGCGCGCGCATACAGATGATGGTGGTGATGAAGTTGACTGAGCCCAGGATGGTGCCGAAGCCGGCCAGCGCCAGGCCCATGACCCAGAGGTCACCGCCGAGGCCGGGACTATGCGCGGCACCAGCGAGGGGTTGGTAGGCAAACCACCCGAACGCAGCCGCCCCGTTCGGGGTGAGGAAACCGGCAGCGGCGATCAATCCGCCGAAGAGGTAAAGCCAGTAAGAGAGCATGTTCAACCGGGGAAATGCGACGTCCGGGGCGCCGATCTGTAGGGGCATCAACGCGTTGGCGAACCCGGCGAACAGCGGCGTCGCGAAGAGCAACAACATGATCGTGCCGTGCATGGTGAACATTTGGTTGTACTGCTCCGGGTTGTCCACCACCTGAAGGCCCGGCTCGAACAACTCCGCACGGATCACCAAAGCCATCACGCCGCCAAGGACGAACCACGCAAACGAGGTCACGAAATACAGGTTTCCGATGACCTTGTGGTCGGTGGTCGTGATGACCCCGACGAATCGTCTACCGAGTCCGGGCGCTGGCCCAGCGTGGCTCGGGAGTGGTGCTGAGCTCGTGCGTGTCGTTCTATCGATGATGGCCATCAGTTGCCTCTGAATCGGTTGGGTCGCTCAGTGATAAGCGATGCGGCATTCGGTCGGGGTCACGAAGGGAAGTAATTCGGGCGCGCGGGTTCCTGCAGGGTTGGTGCGTTCGGCGATGCGCTGCACGAGTCCCTCATGAACCGAGCAGACGACCTGCGGATCGTTGCTTGCCGCTTCACGGAACGGACAACTGCGGAGGTCGATGCCTCCTTCGTCAGATACCGGCTCAAAACCGAGGTCGGTCAGGACCTCGACCAGCGCATGACGGTGGTGATCCGGTTCGAGGATTACGGGCATGATCTGATCTGCCCAGCGTCGGCCTGCTTCGATGGCGTGGGCTCGTCCCCGGTCGCTCGCTCGTTCGGCAAGCGATGTGGCGAGGACGCTAAGGAGTTGCGTTTGGGCCCGGGCGTCCGGGCTCTCGTGATTCGTGGCCGAGTAGAACAAACGGGGGCGCCCGCGTTGTTTTTCGAGGGCCGGCTCGGCGCGCACGAGGCCAGCCTCCTCGAGATGCCCGAGGTGAAAGCGTGTCGTCGTAACGTGCAGTCCCAGGTCGCGCGAGAGGGTGAGCGCATCGCGCGTTCCCTCGGCGGACAACAACGCCAGGATGGAGCGCCTCGCGGGCGAAGCGAGTGCCGCATGACGGTCCTGATCAGGCTGTCGGGCCGTTGCGCTGGGATCGTCATCGGTACGCATCAGCAGTCTTCCCGATCGGCGAGTCGGCGTCGTCATCCGCCGCAAAACGCGTGCCAGTGCGCACGGTCTCGAAGGCACTGCCCGAACGGCCCTGGAGCCGCCGATGGATCGACGCCGCTATCCGCGCCGCTTGGATTTTTGCACGCTCCGCCCTCTCCCCGGCGAAGTGATCATCGACGTTCGCGATCCAGATCTCCAGCCAGCGCTCAAAATGCTCGCTGCCGAGGTTCGCCTTTGCGTTGAGCGCAACGTGCACTGCGAATGCGTTGCGCTGGTAGAGACCAGCACGGAACAGAACGGTCTGCCAAAAGTCACACATGATCGGCAGGTGGTGGTCCAGATCGAGGTGTGCGACGTTGGTGAAGATCGGTCCGAGCAGTTCATCCTCGAAGGCCCGACGGTAAAACTCCGTCACCAGGTCGGCAATGTCCGACCGATCCTGTATGTCGCGCTGCATGCACCCACCGTAGCAAATAAAAAGGACGAGTATGCGGTTTAACCCAGTCGTCTTTCGGCGGGCGTAAGAGTGGGCGCCGGGTGGCCTCGGGGCCCTTACGCCGGGTAGGTGACGACCTCAGTAGCTTTCACTGCGGCGTAGACGCGTTGGCCCGCGACAAGCCCTAGGTCCGCCACTGCCCCGGTGGTGACTTCGGCGATCAGGGACACTGGACCTCTGAGCCCGATGCGAGCGCGCTGACCGGCGATCGTGACCTCCTGCACCGTCACCGGCCAAGTGTTGCGGACGGACCCGCCCGGCGGCTCGGCATACAACGCGACGGCCGCCGGATCGATCGTCGCCCACACGTGCGCGCCCTGCACGACGTCGCTGGGGGACTCCGCAGTGACCACCTCGCCACCCTCGACCTCGACCACCACCCGACCGTTGACCCGCAGCGTTCCGGGCATCAGGTTGAGCCCGACGATCCCGGCCACGTAGGGACTGCGCGGGCGGGCAATAGCCGCCGCGGGGGTGTCGATCTGCACGATGACCCCCTCCTCCATGAACACCAAGCGGTCGGCCAGTGTCAATGCATCAAGCGGGTCATGGGTGACGATCACGGTCGCGCCGCCATAGTCGGCGAGCCGGTGATGCAGGTCGGCCCGCGTGGCTGATCTCGTATGCGGATCGAGCGCCGACAAGGGCTCGTCCAGCAACAGCACGTCTGGGTTGGTCGCGAGCGCCCGGGCCAACGCCACCCGTTGAGCCTGTCCCGTGGAGGTGGCGTCAGGTTTGCGGTGAGCCAGGTATGCGAGGTTCATCCTGTGTAACTCTTCGAGGGCTCGCTCGCGGGCGGTCTTCTTGGGAACGCCGCGTGACCGTGGCCCGAAGGCCACGTTGTCGAGCAGGCTCAGATGGGGGAAGAGGAGCGGGTCGGCGAGCACCATACCCACCTGGCGATCTTGCGGGGCAAGGAACGTTGCGGTGGCAGCGTCGTTCCACGGCCGCTCACCGGTAATGCTGCCTTGGGTGACCGGGATCAACCCGGCCAAGGCCAGGAGCAGGGTCGATTTGCCTGACCCGTTAGGGCCCAGGACCGCCGTGACCGTACCGGGGCCCACCTCTAGGGCCGCCGTCATCGCAAAGTCGCCTCGTCGCACCACGATGTCGACCGCCAGGGGTGTCCCAGGCGTGCTCACGGGATCCACCGACTGCGCAGGGCCCCGAGCACCACAACACAGATCGCTAACATCAGGACGGACAACGCCAACGCAGCGTCGGGGTCTTGTTCTAGCGCGGTAAAGACCGCTAGCGGCACGGTCTGAGTGCGGCCACCGAAATTACCCGCAAAGGTGATCGTCGCCCCGAACTCCCCTAGCGCCCGCGCCCACGCCAGCGCAGCCCCGGCTGCCATCCCGGGGGCAACCAGCGGGATGACCACCGTCATGAACGTCCGCACGGGGGAGGCGCCGAGAGTGGCCGAGATGCCGTCATACCGAGGGTCCAGCCCGCGCATCGACCCCTCGACCGAGATCACGTAGAACGGCAACGCCACAAAAACCTCCGCGAAGACCACGGCCACCGTGGTGAAGGGGATAGTGATGCCGAGCAGAGCGTCCAGCGGCCCTCCGATCACGCCACCTCGACCCCAGGCCGCTAGGAGCGCCACGCCGCCGACCACGGGCGGCAACACCAGCGGGACGGTGACCAGCGCTCGCAGCCACGGCATCAGTCGGTGCGTCCCGCGAGCCAGAACCCACGCCAACGGCGTGCCCACAACGATGACAATCACCAGGGTGATCGAGGTGGTGATCGCGGACAGACGGACGGCCCCGATCGCCAGCGGGCTGGTGACATCAGCGGGCAGGCCAACCCAATCGACCTTGGCCAAGAGAGCCGCCAACGGCGAAAGCAGCACCGCTACAGCGATCCAGGCCGGGATGAGGATGGGCCAGCGTCGAGCTACGTGACCGGTGTGCCGCGACATACCCACGCTCATGCGATGACCGCGCTCACGGAGCGCCGAAACCGGCGTCTCGCAACACTTTTCGCGCCGCTTCCGAGCCCAACAGCTCCACGAAGGCAGCGCCGCTCGCACTGTTGTCGATGCTGAGGGCGGGGTAGGTATTGGCGACCTGATCCTCGGCTGGGACGTCGACATGGTCCACCGATTGCCCCACCAGGTCGGTGACGTAGACGATTCCAGCGTCTGCCTCGCCTGAGGCCACCTTGGACAACGTTGCTCGCACGTCCGGCTCGAACGATGCGACGCTCGGAGTCATCCCGGCTTGGTCGAACATCGCCGCTGCCGCCTGTCCACAGGGCACTTGCTCGGCGCACACCACGAGCGAGATGTCACCGCGGTCCAGGTCATCGAGGGATCTAACCTGGCCCGGGTTTCCCGGCGCGAGTGCGATGGACAGCGTATTCGTCGCCACTGCTTGCGCGGCACTGGTCGCGAGCGTGGGATCAAGTGAGCGCAGTGGACCCTCGCCGGCGAGCACCGCGACGTCCGCGCCGATGCCTGCGTTGAGTTGCTGGACGATCTGCGACGAAGCGGCATACGAAACGTCAAACGTTGCTTCGGGTTGCTCTTGCTCGGCCACGGCGACGATCTGGGGCATCACGTCCGCCAACGATGACGCGGCCAGGATGGTCACCGTGTCGTCGGAGGTGGTCCCGCACCCGGTCGCCGCCCAGGTCAGGGCGGCAGACGCCGCCACGAGCCTCCTCACCCCGGCACGCCGACCGTCACGTGGGTGGCCTTGACCGACGCCACCGCCACGTCGCCGACGTGCAGATCCATCTCGTGCACGGCTTCAGCGCTCAGCAGCGACACCAAGCGAAAAGGCCCGGCTTGTATGTCGATCTGGGCCATCACCGTGTCGGCGACGATACGGGTGATGATCCCGCGCATCTGGTTGCGCGACGAGGTGGATCCGACCGGCCCCACGGGGGGTGCTTGGTGTAAGTCAGCGGCCAATGCGGCGACGTCAGCGCCGGGCACAACAGTGCGACCCGAGCGGTCATCTGTCGCTGTCAAGCGTCCTGCCTCGATGGCTCGTCGAACCGTGTCGGGGGAGACCCCCAAGAGTGTCGCGGCCTCAGAAACACGCAAATGCGTCATGGAAAGAAGTATAGCGGCGCAAAGACAGCACAAAGGCCGATCCGATCTCAAACACCACTACGGGTTCAGTGGTGGCCATTTACGACGGATCGGGCACTCCACCAAACAAGGTCCGCGGCGCGGTTAGCAGGTCCGGCGAGGCGAGCCAGGCGTAGACCAACAGACACGGACCCGAGTGGCCGACGGTCAACCGGTGTTCGTCGTTGGTCCGGTTCAAGATCAACGAGCCGGGACCGAAGATCGCGGCATCGTTTTCGGACCACGAGCCGGACACCGTCACGTAACTCTCCTCTATGTCTTCGTGGCTGTGCTGTGGATAGGAAGAATGCGGGGCTAGCAAGACCAATCCGAGGATCAGGTCCGCACACGGCACCGGGCCGCGCGGGCCCAAGAGCTCGCAATAGCCAAGATCCCGCGTGAGCTTCTCGGGTACGTTGCGGTAAGCCAGCTCCCACGGCAAGGAGTCGACAACTCGCGCCAGCGCTCGCGTCATTCCCGATAAGGGGCCATCTGAGCCGCGGTCGATGGCGCGGCCAAGGTGAATCCGCACCGGCAGCGGGTCGCCGGTGCGTTCGATGAGGTATGGATCCGCCTCCACCACGGCCTGTAAACGATCACGGACAGTACGCCGGTGCTGCGCAATGACGTCGCTGCCCCCGTTCGAGCCGAAGCGGTAGACGGAATCAATCTCGTCCAGCAGGTAGGTCCAGTCCGGAAACTCACTCAGTTTCCCAGATGCGGGGGGCCTGACCTCGTCGCTCATCGTGGGTCGGGCGAGGGATAGAGCGGGACCAACGCTGGTCTCTTGGGGTGGACGTGGTCTCCGGACGATCTGCCGCGCACCCGGCGCTTCATCCACGGCCCGCCGTATTCACGGGCCCACACCATGTTGTGCTGGATCGAAGCGAACCGGCTGAAGGCGGCCTGAGGCGGTGGCGGGACGTGCCAATCGGCCTCGGCGGGGTCGTGACCTAGCGCTGCGTAGGCCGCTAAGGCCACTCGGCGGTGGCCCTCGGTCGTCATATGAATACGGTCGTCGGACCACATCCGGTAATCGCGAAGAAAGTCAAAAGACCACTGGTTGAGCACGTAGCAGCCTTGGCGCTGAGCGATCTTCCACACGTGGGCGGTGTAGGTCGCCATCCGCCCCCGATAATGCACGATCACCGGCGCGCCGATGGGGTCTGATGGGGTCGTTAGGAGTACATCGGCCCCGGTCGCCCGAATCGCTCGAGCGGACTCCTCTAACTGGGTGGCCAGCGCATCCAGGTCGGCTTTGGGCCGCAGGATGTCGTTGCCGCCGCCAGCCAAACTCACCAAATCCGGACCCATCGCAATGGCCTGTTCGGTCTGCTCTCCGGCGATGGCCTTGAGCCTGCGACCGCGGACGGCCAAGTTGGCGTACCGAAATTCGTCCGTGTGCGCGGCCAGCAACGGTGCGAGGCGGTCAGCCCAGCCGATGAACGCGCCGTCGTGGTCCGGGTCCTCGTCGTTCATGCCCTCGGTGAAGCTGTCGCCGATGGCCACGAAGCGCTGCCACGTCTTGTTGCGTGGGCGGATGCTGCCCGCAGCCTGGGCCGAGCTGAGCGGCATACCCGCTGCTCGATCCGGAGCAACGGCATTGCTGTTGATCTCGGTGCCGTCGGCTCCCATACTGTCGCTCACGTCAACGTCCAATCGATCGGGTCGCCACCCTGTGTCGCGAGGAGCTCATTTGCGCTGCTGAACGGCTTGGAGCCGAAGAATCCGCCGCGGGCCGACAACGGCGAGGGATGAGCGCTCTGCACCGTTGGCACATCACCCAATGATGCCGTTAATGACCTCGCATCACGACCCCACAAGATGGCCACGAGCGGCCCTCCCCGTTTGACGAGGGTGTTGATCGCGAGCGCCGTGACCTCTTCCCAACCCTTGCCACGGTGACTTGCGGGGGCACCGGGGCGCACCGTCAGCACCCGGTTGAGCAGCATCACGCCTTGATCGGCCCACGGCGAGAGGTCGCCGTTAGTGGGCACCGGCACGCCGAGATCGTCGACCAGTTCGCGGTAGATATTGACCAAACTTCGCGGAATCGGGCGAACCTCGGGAGCCACGGAAAAGCTCAGACCCACGCCGTGCCCGGGCGTGGGGTAGGGGTCTTGACCGACAATGAGCACGCGCACCTGATCCAGCGGCTGGGCAAAGGCGCGCAACACTTGGGGCCCAGGCGGTAGGTAGCCGCGACCTTCGGTGACTTCTGTGCGCAGGAAATCTCCGAGCCGGCCCACGGTCTCCTCAACTGGGGCTAAGGCACTGGCCCAACTGGGGTGCACCAACTCGCGCAGCGGGGTCGGGGTCGAAGTCACTGCCCAACTGTATGTCGGCGCTCGCGTCATGCCCTGCGGTAGTAGGGACACACCGATGAATGACAGCCGTGTCATTCCCCCGTAGTCTGGGGCCTGAGTGTATGGAGTCCACAGAAAGGAGCGTTGGCATGGGCGCTGTTCCCGGCATCGATCACGGCCCCACCATGGAGGGGTTGGCTCCCGACGAGCGACGAATCCTCGACTTTGAGTCCAAGTGGTGGAAATATCAAGGCTCGAAAGAATCGAGCATTCGCGAAGAGTTTTCGATAAGTTCGACTCGGTACTACCAGCAACTGAACCACCTTCTCGACTCTCAGGCTGCCCTGGCATACAACCCCATGCTGGTGAAGCGGCTTCGTCGGATGCGGTCCAGTCGTCAACGGTCACGGTCCGCACGGCGAATCGGGGTTGAGAGGAACTAAAACATGGCATCTGACCTTGAAATCGCTCGGGCGGCAACGTTGCGTCCCATCGGCGACGTCGCCGCCGACATGGGAATCCCTGCGGAGTTTCTAGAGTCCTACGGCAAGAACGTTATGAAGGTCGGACTCGAAGCGATCGAGGCCATGTCAGATCGACCCAAAGCGAAGTACGTCGTGGTCAGTGCGATCACGCCGACCCCGCTGGGTGAAGGTAAAACCACCACCTCAGTCGGTTTGGCCCAGGGGATGGCCAAAATCGGCAAACAGGCGGTTCTTACCCTGCGCCAGCCTTCGATGGGCCCTACGTTCGGGATCAAGGGCGGTGCCGCCGGTGGCGGGATGAGCCAAGTGGTCCCGATGGAGACGTTGAACCTGCATCTGACCGGCGACTTCCACGCCGTCACCAGTGCCCACAACCTGCTCGCTGCACTGCTGGACAACCACCTGCACCACGGCAACGAGCTCGACATCGACGTGCGGGCCATCACCTGGCCCCGCGTGCTCGACGTCAACGACCGTGCGCTGCGCTCGATCGTCGTTGGACTCGGCGGACGAGCCGACGGCGTCACCCGCCAAACGGGCTTCGACATCACCGCCGCCTCCGAGGTCATGGCCTTACTGTCGCTGTCCAACGGCGTGCAGGACCTGCGCGAGCGGTTGGGGCGCATTGTCATCGGCTTCAACCGCGCCGGCCAGCCCGTTACCGCCGAGCAGTTGCAGGGGGCTGGCTCGATGGCCGTCATCCTCCGTGAGGCGCTCAAGCCCAACCTGCTGCAAACTCTTGAGGGCACCCCAGCGCTGATTCACGCGGGGCCGTTTGGCAACATCGCGACCGGCAACTCGTCCGTGGTGGCCGACCTCGTCGGTCTGCGCGGTGGCGACTACGTCATCACCGAGGCCGGCTTCGGTGCCGACATGGGAGCCGAGCGCTTCTTCAACATCAAGTGCCGCGCCTCCGGTCAGGCCCCGGATGCCGCCGTGGTCGTGGTGACCACTCGTGCGTTGAAGGCGCACTCGGGCAAGTTCAAGATTGTGGCCGGCAAGCCGCTTCCGGAGGAGTTACTCGCCGAAAACGTCGAGGATGTCGAGGCGGGCGCACCTAACCTCATCAAGCAGATCGAGAACATCCGCCTGCACGGTGTCTCGCCGGTGGTGGCGATCAATTCCTTCCCGACCGACCACGCCAGCGAGCACGAGGCTATTCGTCGCATCGCCGAGGCCGCTGGCGCACGCGTGGCTGTGGCCACCCACTTCGGTGACGGTGGCGAAGGAGCCATCGAGTTGGCCGAGGCCGTCCGTGACGCCTGCGAGGAGCCGAGCGAGTTCACGCCGCTCTACGACCTCGAGATGTCGTTGCACGACAAGATTGAAACGGTCGCCCGCAAGGTGTACGGCGCCGACGGCATCGACCCCTCGCCCGAAGCGGCGAAGCAACTTGCGGCATACACCGAGGCAGGGTTTGGGCATTTGCCCGTCTGTATCGCCAAGACGCACCTGTCCCTGAGCTCGGACCCCTCGCTGCTCGGGGCACCAACCGGTTGGCGTATGCCCATCCGCGAGGTCCGCGTATCCGCCGGGGCCGGCTTCGTTTACCCGATCGCCGGGACGATGCGCACCATGCCGGGCCTGTCCCGCAACCCGGCGGCCCACAAAATCGACCTTGACCACGACGGCGAGATCGTCAACCTCTCCTAGCTCCCCTGAGCACCAACCTGGGCAACCTTATGCCGCCTTCGGGTGTGCGATAACTCCCGATACGGCGGCATAAGGTTGCCCAGGTTGTGCAGTAGGGCTAGGCGAACCAGATGACGAGGCCCGCCGTGATGATCAACATGATGACCGTCAACACGCGGTAGTTGGCCCAGATCGGAGTGCCCTTGAGCTCCTCGGTCTCTTCCTTCCAGTACTTGTTTTGCCACGTCAGCTCTTCAGTCTTCTCCAGGTCCGGTGTCTTACCCAGCACGCTGATGGTCACCAGCATGACGATGGCCAACCCGAAACCTGCTCCAGCGGCATACAAGAACTGGATGGTGGGTTCTTCCGGGCGCACTTGGGTGAACCAGAAGGCGAGCACACCCAGCGGCTGCAGGATCGCCAGAGTCCAGAACGCAGCGTCGGCGTTGACCCGTTTCCAGGCAATACCCAACAGGAAGACCGCCACCACGGGCGGCACCAAGAAGGACAACACCGACTGCAGGTAACCGTAGAGCGTGTCGAACTGGGCGATGAACGGTGCCCACACGATGGCGACCACCAACGCGATGACCGTCGCGATCCGGCCAATGAAGACCAGAGTCTTGTCGGACGTGTCGGGGCGGAAGGTCTTGACGAAGTCCATCGTAACGATCGTCGAGGCCGAGTTCAGGATGGAGTCGACCGTGGAGGTGATGGCCGCGATGACGGCCGCCAGGATCAGACCACGGACGCCGACCGGGATGAGGTCGAAGACCAACGTCGGGAAGACCGTGTCGGGGTTCTCGAGGTTGGGATAGAGCGTGATCGCCATGACGCCGGGGAAGATGAACAGGAACAGGAAGGTGAGCTTGACGAAACCCGCCAGCAACGCGCCCCACCGACCGTGGTCCAAACTCCGAGCACCCAAGGTGCGCTGGACGACCAACTGGTTGGTCGTCCAGTAGTACAACCCGATGACCAACACGCCGGTCAGCAACCCTGGCCACGGCAGATCAGGGTTGTCAGCGGGCAAGATCAGGCTCATCTTGTCATCGCCGGCGTTCTCGGCCATCACGTCCCACGACGGAATAGCCCGCCAGGTGGCGATGAAGACGATGAGCCCACCCAAGATCGTGACGGTGGCCTGGATGCTGTCCGAAACCATAACGGCGCCGAGGCCGCCGATGACCGTGTAGATCGCGGCCAGGATCGCCAGCGCTGCCACCGACACAATGATTGGAATCTCGGGGTACAGCGTCTGGATGACGATGGCCCCGGCAAACAGGGCCGCCGCCATGTCGATGAACATGTTGGCAAAGAGGTTGAACCCAGCGAAGGCCATCCGAGAACGCCGGTCGAATCGCTTCTCCAGGAACTCCGGGAGGGTGAAGACGCCCGAGCGCAGGTAGAACGGGAGGATGAAGAAGATGAAGACGGCAAGGATGACGGTTGTCATCCACTCGTAGGCGAAGATCGAGATGCCCTGGTTGTAGGCACCACCGGCGAGGCCGACGAACGTCGCTCCCGACATGTTGGTCGCCACCAAGGACAGACCTACGAAGGGCCAGATGAAGTTACGCCCACCCAGGAAGTAGTCCTCGGTGGCGCTGCCTTCTTTGCCGCTCTCTTTTGCGGCGATGGCCGCTTTCTTCTTCTGCTTCGACGCGACCACCAGCGGGATGATTCGGCTCAGAAGCAGATACACCAGGATGACCGTCAGGTCGATCGGGCCGACGGTGAAATCCGGCATGCCGCCTTCTTGCATGGGAAGCATCATTTACTTGTCCTTTCGAACAACGAGTACCGGGCAGGGGGCGTGTCGCACGACACCTTCGGCATCACTACCCAGCAACACTCGGGTGAAGGCGTTCAGCCCGCGACTGCCGAGAACGATAAGGTCCGCTTCTATCTCGTCACGGAGGCGCAAGATCTCGTCGGTGGCTCGACCCAGGCGCACGTAGGTCCGGGTGGGCACCAAACCCTTCTCGGCCATTTTGGCCACTTGCTCATCGAGTACGACGTGGGCTTCGGCCCGAAGCCGGTCCAATTGGTTGTCGTTTAATGTGCGGGCATTGGTCCACCCCGAGACCAGGCCTACGTGGACGACGTGAACTTCGTTCTGGGTATAGCCATGAAGATCTACGACGTGCTGAGTCGCCATATCGGCCTCTGGAGAGCCATCAACGGCGAGCAAGATACGGTGCGGAAAAGGCGTCATGTGGTTCTCCGAGAAGTCGACGGTGACTGCGGACATCACCGTAAACCCCTCGCCGCTTTTATGCAGCTGCAACGCTCGATGAATCGCGTCAGTGAGGCGATTAGCCCTTCGGGCATCTACAGTCACGCCATGGTGAAGGCACAGTGGTCAGAGGTCGGGCCCGGTGTCATGGTCGCTCGCCACACGGACCTCGACCTTAATTGCGGCTTGGTGATCGGCCAACGGCGGGTCTTGGTTATCGATACCGCCACGACCACTGCGCAAGGCGAGGAATTAGCCGACGCGGTGCGACACGTGACCCCACTGGAACAGGTGGTGGTCAATACACACGCCCACTATGACCACTGTTTTGGCAATGCCGCGTTTCGCGACTCGCAAATCTACGCCCACGTGGATGCGGCCGAAGGGCTGCGCGACACGGCTGAGCATCAGCGCCAGGCGGCCATGTCGCACCTGACGGACGCCGGTCGCCTGGACGACGTGGAGTTGCTGCGCAGCACTGAGGTCGTGCTCCCGTTCTACCTCGTCGAAACAGACGTCGCCTTGGATCTGGGTGGCCGCACCGCCCATCTCCTCTTCGGCGGGCGCGCCCACACCAATCACGATCTGGCGGTCGCGGTGCCCGACGCGGGGGTGGTTTTCTGGGGCGACTTGGTCGAACAGGGTGCCGACCCTGCGATGGAGGACTGCTACCCGTTGGAATGGGCCGTCACCCTGCGTGAACTCGCTAAACGAGACCAGGTCAAAGAGGCCGCGGTGGCGGTGCCGGGTCACGGTAACGTCGTCGATCCAGACTTCGTTGCCCACCAGAGCGAACAACTGCGCCATGTGGCTGTCTCTTTGTTAGACGCACTGAACAACGGCGTGCGTGACGTCGACGCGTTGATGGCTAGTTGTCGAGGGCTGGGCCTACAGGACCCAACGCTGCGTGCTGCCGCAGTGCGCGCGCTGGAGACAAAGGCGTCGTCTTAAGCCCCGAATATTTGCACTCGAGGGGGTCGAGTGCTAATCATGGGAGTTAGCACTCTCACCATGAGAGTGACAAGAAGTGCACCGACCTCTCCTGTTGAGGGTTGAGCGCGTCGCAACGACATGAGTTGTGGGGCATCGACTCGTCCGTCGCGGGCAACAGGGCTGGTCAACCAACGCTGAGTGTGTGGGAGGAACCACCCCAATGGCCAAGATCATTGCATTCGACGAGGAAGCTCGCCGGGGGCTCGAAAAGGGTATGAATACCCTGGCCGATGCCGTCAAGGTGACCCTCGGCCCCCGTGGCCGCAACGTCGTCCTAGAGAAGAAGTGGGGAGCCCCCACGATCACGAACGACGGTGTGTCTATCGCCAAGGAGATCGAGCTCGAAGACCCCTATGAGCGGATCGGCGCAGAGCTGGTCAAGGAGGTCGCTAAGAAGACGGACGACGTCGCCGGCGACGGCACGACGACCGCCACTGTGTTGGCTCAGGCGATGGTCCGTGAGGGCCTGCGCAACGTCGCTGCCGGCGCAAACCCGATGTCGCTCAAGCGCGGCATCGAAGCCGCTGTGACCGCCGTCAGCGACGAGTTGTTGTCGATGGCCACCGACGTAGACACCAAGGAACAGATCGCGCAGAGCGCGTCGATTTCCGCTGCGGACACCGAGATCGGCCAGATGATCGCTGAGGCGATGGACAAGGTCGGCAACGAGGGTGTCATCACGGTCGAGGAGTCCAATACCTTCGGCCTCGAGCTCGAGCTGACCGAAGGTATGCGGTTCGACAAGGGATACATCTCGCCCTACTTCGTGACCGACACCGACACGATGGAAGCCGTCCTCGACGATCCCTACGTGTTGATCATCAACTCCAAGATCGGCGCCATCAAGGACATCGTCCCGCTGTTGGACAAGGTCATCCAGTCCGGCAAGCCGCTGGCGATCATCGCTGAAGACGTTGAAGGCGAAGCCCTGGCAACCATGGTGCTGAACAAGCTCCGCGGCCACATCAAGGTCCTCGCCGTCAAGGCACCCGGCTTCGGTGACCGCCGTAAGGCCATGCTCGGCGACATCGCCGTGCTGACCGGCGGTCAGGTCATCTCCGAAGAGGTCGGCCTCAAGCTCGATACCACCGAGCTGGACATGCTGGGCAAGGCCCGCAAGGTCGTCGCCAGCAAGGACGAGACCACGATCGTGGAAGGTGCCGGCGAGGCTGACGCCATCTCCGGTCGCGTCAATCAGATCCGCAAAGAAATCGATAACTCCGACTCGGACTACGACCGCGAGAAGCTGCAGGAGCGCTTGGCCAAGTTGGCCGGCGGCGTGGCAGTCATCAAGGCCGGCGCCGCGACTGAGGTCGAGCTCAAGGAGCGCAAGCACCGCATCGAGGACGCCGTGCGCAACGCCAAGGCTGCCGTCGAAGAAGGCATCGTCGCCGGTGGTGGCGTGGCCCTGATTCAGGCGGCCACGGTCTTCGACAAGCTCAACCTGAGCGGTGACGAGGCCACTGGCGCCAACATCGTCAAGGTTGCGGTCGAGGCCCCGTTGAAGCAGATCGCCATTAACGGCGGTCTCGAAGGCGGCGTCGTCGCGGAGAAGGTCCGTAACCTGCCCGCAGGTCACGGCTTCAACGCGGCCACCGGCGAGTATGGCGACATGCTCGGCTTCGGTGTCGCTGACCCGGTGAAGGTGACCCGTTCTGCCCTGCAAAACGCGGCCTCCATTGCCGCGTTGTTCCTGACGACCGAAGCGGTTATCGCCGACAAGCCGGAAAAGGCGGCAGCAATGCCGGGCGGTGGCGACGGCGGCATGGGCGGCATGGACTTCTGAGTCAACCCGACCTCGTGCACCGTAACTAGCGCACGACGAAAGGGCGGTCTCCCCTTACGGGAGGCTGCCCTTTCGCGTGTCCTGGGCCTCCGGTGAGACCGTCCGGGGCAGCGGTAGGGTCAACGATCGTGGCGATCTGGGTAGACGAAGCGGCGTGGCCCGCACACGGCCGCCTGTGGTCGCACCTCATCAGTGACACCTCCCTGGAGGAGTTGCACGCATTCGCTGCCGATGCAGGCATCCCGAAACGCTCCTTCGAGGGCGACCACTACGACATCCCTGAGCAGCGGTACGCCGAGGTGGTGGCGGCCGGGGCAACGGCCACCAGCGGTCGAGATCTGGCCCGCCGCCTCGGCGCGAGTGGTCTGCGCTTCCGCAAACGCAAAGGGGAGCGACCCCTGGGCCGGTATGCCGACGCGCTGGTGGCCGTGGGTGGCCCGCACACCCTCGATATCATTGCCTCACCTCTTGAGCCGACCTCACAGGCTGGGGCAGCCGTGCTGCTGGTCAGCGACGGCACGCACATGGTGCTGGTGCGCAACCAGTCGCGCCCTGGCTGGGCGCCGCCAGGGGGGAAACGTGAGCCTGGTGAAAGCGTGCGGGGCGCTGCGGTGCGTGAACTCACCGAAGAAACCGGCCTGGTGTTTGCTCACCGTGATCTCCTCGCCGTGGGCTACGAGCGCATCACCATCGGTGCCGGGCAGGCCCGGGGGATGTGGACAGAGGGCGCAAACTACATAGCCGTCTACGCCACTCCCGTTCGCGCTGCAATCCCGGTAGCAACCCAGTCCGCCGACGTTCTGGAGGCGCAGTGGTTCACGTTCGATCGGGCGCGGGAGGTATGCGGCAGCGAGCCATGGTGGCAAATCGTCCAGCACTGGATGGATGGTGGCGGCCACCTCGCTACGTGAGTTCGGCAAGTTCGCGCTCGATGTTGCTCGCGGCGCGGTGGTGCCAGTTCTCCTGGGCATACTCGGTGCGGTAGAGGGCCGAGCGCCGCAAGAACCCGCGCAGTATGTGGGAGCGGCCGGACGCGAACAAGGCGTACGGCACGTGTGCGTACTCATCTCGCACCCCGCGGGCGTAGTCGCGGTAGCGCAGGGGAGGTGCCGAGAGAATCCATAGATCGGCATCGTGGAAGGCATCGAGTAGGACCGGCTCCACGACAGGTCGTGTGGGTGCGGCTATCGGGGCGTGCTTGATCGTCATCAAAATCAGGGCCTCGACGGCATCGACGTCGTTATCGGCGGCCCCTACGCGGTGTAGGTGATCTCGAGCCAGTGTGGCGCTGCGCTGCTCGTTGCTGCCAGGGGTAGCCCTGGGGTCGTACGCCGCGTCGTGAAACCACGTCGCGACGCGGGCTATCAGCAGCGACTTTTCGCTCAGGCCCGACTCAGCATTCGCGAGCTGATCGAGCGCGGCCATCATGTCGGCGACGTGCCGTAGACAGTGATAGGACCGGTGCGGCTCGGTCCAACATCGAATGAGGAATTGACACTCGGCGTCCCATAGAGAGGGCCCGGCGTCGGGAGCTATCGCGGCAACGTCGCGGCTGCACTGCGCGCGCGCAGCGTGGATGATCGACGGTGCCGAGGTGCTCATGCCTAGGTGCTCATACCGGAGTGGGGTGCGCGTCCGAACTGCCGTGCTGGCTCCGGTCATGCCAGACCTCGCGCAGCCGCTCGTCGCCTTTGGCTAGGGGGGTTTGGGCCACTCGCCCGTCGTGGCCCACCACGGCAAGGTGGGTCACCAAGGGGCCGGGGGGCTCGGGTGTGACGTTGACGATGTTGCCCCACGCCCACGACCATCTCGGCGAGAAGCCGGACTGGACGGTGATCCCGTGCTCGTCACACGCGACCCACTGGCGGCGAGCGCGCAACGCCATGAGCACGCCAACGCCAGCCCAACTCACACCGAACGGCCAGACCCACATGCTCGCCCCGTCGACCAAACTGCTGACGATCCATAGGATTGCGATCACGGACTGGGCGGCCCAGGCCATCGTGATCAGGCCCGTCGCTCGGGGCCGAAATGTGTCGGGCCCTACGTCGCCTTCGTGCGCCATGTCACCTTCTCTCGTGGTCGAAGATCGAGCGTACGGGACGCGGCTGTCCGCTGGCGCGTCGGCCACGTTGGCTTCGGCAGCCCAGGAGCACGCCTGCGCGGTGGGCTCAGCGGGTCGAGACGGCTTTCTTGGCACTCTTGGCGGCCGACGTGGCGGCACCGAGTGTGCTCTGCAAGGTCAAGGTCATTCCAGCAGCCACGAGCCAGGAGTCTTTGGCCAAGGCCAGGCCGTCCGGCGTGGGGCGGACGCTGTTCTCTTGTCGCATGCCTGGGACCTGCCAGTAAACGCCCAGCAGCGCCGCTCCGAACCCGGCGAGCGCGGTGCCCGCGGCTCCCGAGGGAACCGTAGGCAGCAACAACGTCGCACCGAGGGCGATCTCGCCGTAGGCGAGCAACTCGGTGAAGTCTTTCGGCTTCATCGGCTTAAACATCGGGTATGCCGTGGTGGCCATCCCGTGGATGCCTTGCGCGGTCTCTGCGTCTGCGTTCAGTTTGCTGATGCCGGAGTTAAGGATGAACGCTCCCGTCGTCAAACGCAGCGGAATATGGGTGGGGTGCATGGTGGCTCCTGGGGGTGGGTAGCGGTGGACGAGGTGCTTGGTGCAGGCTAACTCAAGGGCTGGTATCGGGGCGGGTGTCGAGGGTGAGCGTGACCTCGCCACGTGACCCGTTGCGTAGGTAGCCGACCTTGGCTTGGGCACCGGAGGCACGCTCACGCACCTGAGCCACCAACGCCGTGGAGCTGGGCACCCGTTCACCGTCGATAGCGGTGATGACGTCACCGGCTTCCAGGCCAGCGTCTTGGGCGGGCGAGCCGGGCTCGACCTGAGTAACGGTGGCACCGGTCAGGGTTGCGCCGTCGACGTCGTCCTCACCTTCGGTCAAGCTCACGCCCAGGAACGCGTGCTCGGCGACTCCCTTAGTGATGAGCTGGTCCACGATGGTGGAGGTGAGGTTAACCGGGATCGCGAAGCCGATGCCGATGCTGCCGCTTTGGCTGCCACCCCCCGTGGGTAGGGACGCGATGGCGGAGTTGATTCCGACCAATTCGCCCTGGGCATTGACCAAGGCCCCACCCGAGTTGCCGGGGTTGATCGCGGCGCTGGTCTGGATGGCGTTGGTCACGACACCGCCAGAGGGGTCATTGGCGGACAAGGGGGCGGTGCTCACGGGGCGATCCAGGGCGCTGATGATGCCGGTGGTGACCGTGCCCGAAAGGCCTAGCGGGTTGCCGATAGCCATGACCGGGTTGCCCACCCGAACACCTGCGTCGTCCCCGGTCGCTATGGGCAGCAAGTCGTCGGGCGCATCGGTGACCTCTAACACCGCCAAGTCGGTCGAGGGGTCAGTGCCGGTCACCTCGGCGGCGTAACTGCGGCCATCGCTGAGCGTGACGCGCACCTTCTCACCCCCCGCAACGACGTGCGCATTGGTGACGATGTGCCCCTGGTCGTCCCAGATGACCCCCGAACCTTCTCCGCCACCGGCGGTAGTCAAAACCTGAATAGACACCACACTCGGCGACACCTGATCAGCCAGCGCGCCCCAGTTGACGTTCCCGGCATACGAGGCGGGGTTGGCGTTCGGCGCACCCGTGGACGTGTCGGCGGCAACAGTGCCACTGGTGTTGGTCACCGTCGGGCCGTTCACGCCCACATCTGTCAGTGCGTACGTGCCACCGGCAGCGAGTACGGCCGACAGAATGGCCACTGCACTGAGATCAACGAGTCGCGCGCGGCGGCCAGCCTGGGGTTTGGTCATGTTTTCCTCCACGGGACAAAACGAAGTGCGGTCGGTGGCCCCGACGGGAGCCGATGGACCCATCAGACACCCCTGGCATCGGTGATTGCTGATGATTTGCTGGACACCCGCTGGGCGTGGGGGGTCGCGTCGTTAGTGCTGTGTTGATGCGCACCGTGGTCGGAGTCCGCGTCATCCGACTCTGCGTCATCTGACTCTGCGTCATCTGACTCCGCGTCGTCCGTGTCCTCGGCATCCCCATGTCCCCTTCGGGAATGCAGCGGCAACTCGACGCGGAACGTCGCACCCCCACCCGGAGTGGGCTCGTGTCGGACGGTGCCGTCGTGGCGCGCCACGATGGTGGCCACGATGGCCAAGCCAAGACCGGTGCCACCGCGCGCCCTCGTGCGGCCCGCATCGGCCCGGTAAAAGCGTTCGAATACCCGCTCGGCGGTCTCGGCATCGATACCCGAGCCATGGTCGCGCACTTCCACGACGCAGCACCCTGAATCCACCCCCAAAGCGACCTCGATTTCGGTGCCGTCGGGCGTGTGGGTGACGGCGTTGGCCACCAGGTTGGTCAGCACCTGCCGCAGGGCTCCGTCGTTGCCCTGCGCTAACGGTCGACCGGTGCCAGCGCCCAGGGGCACCAACCGCACACGGTGACCGGGGGCCCGGACGCGGGCGTCTTGGACCACGTCAGAGGCCAGCACCACCAGGTCGACCGGCTCCTGCTCCATCGTGCCTGTGCTGTCCCAGCGGGTCAGCAGCAACAGGGATTCGACCAGGCCCGTCATCCGGGTGGCCTCGTCCTCGATACGCCGCATGGCCGAGGCGATGTCTTCAGGCTTGCTCACTCCGCCCACCCGGTACAACTCGGCATACCCGCGCACGGTTGCCAGCGGAGTGCGGAGCTCGTGGGAGGCGTCGGCGACGAACTGGCGCATGCGCTGTTCCGAGGCTTTGCGAACTGCGAACGCCTGCTCGATATCGGCAAGCATGATGTTCAGGGAATCCGACAACGAGGCGACTTCGTCTTGAGCTCCCGGCGGCGGGATGCGCCGGGTCAGGTCCCCAGCCGCAATCGCCGAGGCGGTGTCTTCGATCCTGCTCAGGGGTCGGAACGCGCGGCGCACGGCCAGCCACCCCAACACCGACACGGCAACCAGCGTCGCTAGACCCACCAACAACGTCAGCACCCACAGGGTGCGAACAGTGTTCTCAATCTCCGTGGTCGGCAGCGCGATGGCCACCGTGCCCCGTCCTTCGGGCAGGGCTGAGGTCAGCACCCGCCACTCGAACTCCCCGGTGGCCGACGGGGCGGTGAAGGGCTTCTCCTGGACAATGCTGGTGTCATCGACGTCGATCCGGCCCAGATCGGGGTGGTCGGACTCCGTGCCGTCGGTCACGAACGGGGAGGGTACTGAGTTAGCGGCCGAAGGAGTGATAACCACGTAGTAGTCGTTGGGCACCAGGGCAGCCACGAACGCACCGCCTTGTAACGACCGTGCGTAGGCGGCGTTGCCCAGGGGGCCGATATCTCGGCTCAGCTCTGTATCCATCCGCTCGGTGAGGTAATCGCGTAGCAACATCGTCGTCACCCCGGCGGTGACCATGTAGGCGACGAGGACCATCAGCACGACCACGGCCACGAGTCGCTTGGTCAGCGACAGAGCGTGCAGATGCCGGTATGCCGTCCCTTTGGCCGAGCCGAACAGGCTCATCTACTCAACTACGCGGCGCGCGCAACACGTAGCCGACGCCGCGTTTGGTGTGGATCAGCGGCTCACCGTCCCGGTCGATCTTGCGGCGCAGGTAGGAAATGTAGGACTCCACGATCCCCATCTCCCCGCGGAAGTCGTAGTCCCAGACGTGATCGAGGATCTGGGTCTTCGACAGGACCCGACCGGAGTTGACCATTAGGTAGCGCAACAACTTGAACTCGGTGGGGGAAACCTCGATGACGGCACCGGCGCGACGGACTTCGTGGCTGTCCTCGTCGAGTTCCAAGTCGGCGACGCGCAAGGTCATGTCATCTTCGGCCTCGCCGTCTTGGGTGCGTCGCAGCACAGCGCGGATGCGGGCCACGACCTCTTCGAGGCTGAATGGCTTGGTGACGTAGTCGTCGCCGCCTACCGTTAGCCCGGTCACCTTGTCTTCGAGCGAGTCGCGGGCCGTCAAGAACAGGATCGGCAACTCGCGGCCACTGTCGCGAAGGCGGCGCGTCACGGTGAAGCCGTCCATGTCGGGCAGCATCACGTCCATCACGGCGAGGTCGAGGTCGTGGTCCTGCGCGAGTTGCAGCGCGGTGGCTCCGTCAGCGGCGGCGTGCACCTCGAAGCCCGCGAACTTCAGGCTGGTGGCCAACAATTCGCGAATGTTGGTTTCGTCTTCGACGACAAGCAGGGTGGCCTCGGGAGTGGTCATGGCCCTAGTGTCTAAGCCTAGTCTGGGAGTCGGCTGAGAAGTGACTGGGAGAGATCACTCGGCTGGAGCGAGTTCATCTAGATCGTCGGCGTCCACGATCCGATAACCGTAACCCTGCTCGGCGAGGAACCGCTGCCGGTGAGCGGCGAAATCAGCGTCGACGGTGTCGCGGGCTACCACGGTGTAGAAGTGGGCCGTCCGGCCATCGCCCTTGGGGCGCAACACCCGTCCCAAGCGTTGAGCCTCCTCTTGCCGGGAGCCGAAGGTGCCGGAAACTTGGATCGCCACCGAGGCTTCGGGCAGGTCGATCGAAAAGTTAGCCACCTTGCTCACCACCAACAGTGGGATGCTCCCGTCCCGGAAGCCGCCGAAGAGTTTTTGCCGCTCGGCGACGCTGGTCGCCCCGGTGATCAGGGGAGCATCGAGGGTGTTGGCCAACCCTTCAAGTTGGTCGAGGTACTGGCCGATCACCAACGTCTGCGCGCCCAGATGACGATTGACCAGTCGTTGCACTACGCGGTCTTTGTCGCTGGCGCAGGACGCGAAGCGATACCGTTCCTCGGGCTCGGCGACGGCATACGCCATGCGCATCGGTTCGGGCAGCGTCACCCGCACCTCCACGCAATCGGCGGGTGCGATGTAACCCTGAGCCTCGATGTCCTTCCACGGGGCGTCGTAGCGCTTGGGCCCAATGAGTGAGAACACATCGGACTCGCGGCCGTCCTCGCGCACCAACGTGGCGGTCAAGCCGAGTCGGCGACGGGCCTGCAGATCTGCGGTCATGCGAAAGATGGGTGCGGGCAGCAGGTGCACCTCGTCATACAAGATCAGTCCCCAGTCCCGCGCGTCCAGCAGGTCCAGGTGGGGGTAGATGCCTTTGCGCTTGAGCGTCAGCACCTGGTATGTCGCAATGGTTACCGGGCGAATTTCCTTGCGGGAGCCGCTGTACTCGCCGATCTCGTCTTCGGTCAGCGACGTGCGGGTGAGCAGCTCATCACGCCACTGACGCGCCGCCACGGTGTTGGTCACCAGGATCAGGGTGGTCGTGCCAGATTTGGCCATCGCCCCAGCACCGACCAACGTTTTGCCGGCGCCACACGGCAGCACCACCACGCCAGAGCCGCCGTCCCAGAATCCGTTGACGGCCTGTTGTTGGTAGGGCCGCAACGTCCAGTCGTCTTGCTTCAGGGCGATGGGGTGCTTTTCGCCGTCGACGTAGCCGGCCAGGTCCTGGGCGGGCCAGCCGACCTTGAGCAACTCTTGCTTGAGGTGGCCGCGCTCGGAGGGGTGCACCAGCACGGTGTCGTCGTCGATGCGGTCACCGATCAGTGGCCGGATCTTCTTGTGCCGCAAGATTTCGGTGAGCACCGCGCGGTCGGTGGTGCGCAGCACCAACAGACGTGGAGGCGGGCCGTGGGTGGCTTTGGGTATGGGTTCTAAGCCACCCTCCCCGGCGACACCAGAATCGGACTCAGTCTCGGCGTTGCGCGCATCCTTGATGGCTTGTGCTTCGTTAGCGGCATCGGAGACCTCCGGGGAGGCCAACTCCAACGTCAACCGGCCGTAGCGGTCCATCGTCTCGGCGATGTCCACCAGGAGCGCGTTCGGCACCGGATAGCGGCTGTGGCGCACCAACGCGTCCACGACCTGTTCGGCGTCGTGGCCGGCGGCTCGCGCGTTCCACAGACCTAGCGGGGTGACCCGATAGGTATGCACGTGCTCGGGCGCTCGCTCCAACTCGGCGAAGGGTGCCACGGCTCGGCGCGCGTCCTCCGAATCGGGGTGGTCGACCTCGAGCAGCAGGGTCTTGTCGGACTGAACGATCAGGGGTCCATTGGGCATCAGAGGGAGAACGTTACGCCGCTGGTGCGACATTCCCGATCTCCGCGGCCCGCCTACCGCACGGTGATGCGCGAGGGGCCGTCGCTCGCGGTGATCTCACCGATGACGGGATGTCCGGGGATCGTGCCCGCTAACAGCAGACCGCCGCTGGTCTGCGCGTCACACAGCCACGCCATGGCTTCGTCGCCCGCAGCATTGTCGACGCTGTCAGTGACACTGTCGCGGTTACGACCTGAGCCGCCAGGAAGGTGGCCCTCACGCAGGGCCTTCACGGCATCGGGCAGCACCGGCACGGCCTTCGCGTCGATCTGGGCCGAGACCCCGGAGGCGCGGCACATGTTCAACAGGTGGCCCAGGAGACCGAATCCGGTGACGTCGGTGCCCGCGACAATTCCGGCGGCGCGGGCAGCGGTCGAGGCGTCGGCGTTTAGCGTGGTCATCATGTCGATGGCTTCGTGGTGCAGGATGCCGGTGGCGCGGTGCCATGCGTTTAAGATCCCCAATCCCAACGGCTTCGTCAGCGTCAACGGTGTCCCGGGGACAGCCTGATCGATTCGGATCAGTTCGGAGGTCGATGCCGTCCCGAAGACCGCCATCCCAAACAGTGGCTCCGCAGCGGTGACGCTGTGCCCGCCGCCCACCGCACACCTGGCAGTGGCGCATACCTGTTGGGCACCGAGCAGGACCTGTGAGGCGAGTTCTATCGGCAACACGTCGCGCGGCCACGCCAGGAGGTTGAGCGCCATCACTGGCGTACCGCCCATGGCGTAGACGTCTGAGAGCGCATTGGCCGCCGCGATCCGACCCCACTGGTAGGGGTCGTCCACGACCGGGGTAAAGAAATCCGTGGTCAGCACGTTGGCCTGGCCCGGCGTCGGGCCCGCCATCACCGCAGCGTCGTCTCCGGTCTGTGGCCCCACCAGTAGGGAACTATCGGCCGGTTCTAGCGTCGCGATCAAACTGCGTAGTTCGTCCGGTGGGAGTTTGCAGGCGCACCCTCCGCCGGAGGACAACGAGGTCAGGCGCGGTGTCGGGGTGCCCATAACGCAGGAGCGTATAGGCTCCGTTTCGCGGCGCTAAGGCGACGCTGTGGAGGCGTCTGAGTTCTGGTGGGCTCCGCGGTCTTCAAAACCGTAGAGAGTAGCGACGCTGCTCTGGCGGGTTCGATTCCCGTCCGCCTCCGCCACCTGTGAGGAGAGTCGTGCAGACCGATCCCCGGCGGCGCATCCCGCGCACCGACGACCTGCTGGCTGATCCGGGCATCGTGGCGGCCGCAGCAGGTCTGCACCCGCTGATCGTTCGAGGCACCATCCGTCGTGCTCAACAGGTCGCCCGCACCGGGGATATCGAGCCCGAATCGGTGTGCACCCACGTCGCGCGTGAACTCGAGGCGGTCGAGAGCCCGGCGGTGATCAACGCAACCGGGGTCATCGTGCACACCAACCTGGGGCGCTCCGCCCTGAGCAAGGCGGCCCAGGACGCTTTGAGCAGCGCCAGCGGTTACGCAGCGGTGGAGTTCGATCCGTCCACCGGGCAGCGCGCGCGTCGGGGCCGCATAGTCACCCAGGACCTACTGGACCGTATGCCGGGAGCCCAGGATGCGTTGGTCGTCAATAACGGAGCGGCTGCTCTGTTGTTGGCGGTGCTGGCGCTGCCCGGGGAGGTGCTGCTGGCTCGCGGGGAGATGGTCGAGATCGGTGACGGATTTCGGCTCCACGAAATGCTCACGGGCGCGGGCATCACCGTCACCGAGGTAGGGGCTACGAACCGGGTTCATCCCCGCGACTACGCAGACGCTCTCGGAGCCAACACCGGCTGCATCCTCAAGGTTCATCCCAGCAACTTCGAAACCGTCGGTTTCACCGCCTCGGTCTCGACACACATCCTGGCGCAGATGGGGCCCCCGGTGGTCGTGGACATCGGGTCCGGGCTGCTCGAGCCGAACCCCATGTTCTCGCGTGAGCCGGACGCTCGAACCGCCCTAGCGGACGGCGGCGACCTGGTGACCTTCAGCACGGACAAACTCTTGGGCGGACCCCAAGGTGGGGTCATCGTGGGCCGCGCCGACCTCGTACATCGGGCGCGACGGCACCCGCTGGCGCGGGCGATGCGGGCGGACAAACTGACTCTGGCCGCATTAAGCGCCACGCTGCGCGCGGACCAGAAACCCCCGACGCGAGCCATGGCCGAGGCGGACACCAGCGACTTGGAGCGCCGGTTGCGCCGCATTCAAGAGCGGGTCGGCGGCGAACTGGTTTCGACCCACGGGGTGATCGGCGGTGGTTCTGCCCCAGGCGCGCGGATCCCCGGTCCTGCGTTGAGTTTCGCCGCCTCCCTTGCTGCGCCCCTGCGTCGGGGCAGTCCAGCGGTGGTCGCCCGTACTCACGCCGATCGCTGCGTCATCGACCTGCGATGTGTCCCGCCAGCCTGCGATGACGCGGTCGCAGAAGCCCTGGTGGCAGCGTTGCAAGCGCAGGTCTGAGCGTGCCGGTCACGATGGGGGATGCCGCGATCATCGCGACCGCCGGTCACGTCGATCACGGCAAGTCGAGCGTGGTGAGCATGCTGACCGGCCGCGACCCCGACACCCTCGCCGCCGAGCAACGCCGCGGACTGACCATCGAGCTGGGCCACCAGTCGCTCGACCTCTGCGGGGTCGGCCGCGTCGCCCTGGTGGACGGCCCCGGCCACGAGGACTACCTCGGCACCACGATCGCCGGCTTGTATGCCGCTACAGCGGTGGCGCTCGTGGTCTCTGCCGACGAGGGATGGTCGGCACAGACGACCCAACACCTGGCTGCTATCGCTGCGCTTCGGCGCGATCGGGTTGCGCTGATCATCACCAAAACCGACCGCGCCGACCCAACTCCGGCCCTGGCTGACGCCCTGGTCCAGTTGCGGACTGCGGGCATCACTCCGGCGGCTCACGCATGTGTCAGCGCGAAGGCGCGGGTCGGCATACCTCAGCTCATCGCGGCCCTCTCTGCCCTGGCCGCGCGCCCCGAGCAGGTGGCTGCCAGGGCAGCATCGCCGCGGATATGGGTCGACCGCTCCTTCACCCTGCGCGGGATCGGGACGGTCGTCACCGGCACCTTGCGCGAAGGAACAATAGCCGTCGGCGATCACCTCACCAGCGGGAGCAACCACGTGCGTGTGCGAGGTATGCAGCGGCACGACGCTGAGGTGTCTGCCGTGATGGGGCCGGCGCGGGTTGCGCTCAACCTGGCTGGTGTCTCCCCGCACGACGTGCCACGAGGGTCGCTCCTCACCCTGCCGGGCGAGGCGCTGACCGACAGGGTGAGTGGCCAGCTTCGACCGGTCACGGTCCCACCCCAACGCTGGCCGCGCGAGCTGCTCGTCTCGCTCGGGACCACCACCGTGGCGGCCCGACTGACGGTGAGCAATGACCGTGCTCACCTCCGGCTGCCTTACCCGTATGCCCTGCGCGCAAAGGACACGCTGCTGCTCCGTGATCCGGGCGGTCGGGTGGTGCTGGCCGGGGTCGACATCGATCACCTGGGCCCACCTCTTCGCCGCGGCGCCTCCGCAAACCAAGAGTGTGGACCGCCCACACCGCTGTCCAAAGGTGAGGTGCTGCTTCTGAATCACCTTCGTCAGCACCCGTGGCAGGCCCCCACGGGGCCGCAACGTCTGGAGTGGGGAGTCTGCGGCGCCACGCTGCGCAGACTGGGCGCCCAAGGCAACATCCTGTACCTGGGTGAGGGCCTGGCCCTGAATCCCACGGTCGTAGAGCAGTCCTGGGCGGCCATTGATGCGCTCGAGCAACCGTTCACGCCAGGACAAGCGCGTGAGACCTGGGGCACGTCCCGACGGGTCGCCCTGGCCCTGCTGGCCCACTTGCGTCGGACCCATCGCGTCAGCACCGATCATCAGCGGGGGTGGTATACAGTCGCCAGACACTAAAGCGTTTAAGTCAATAGACGTTAAGGGGTTGAGGGCGATTCGCCATCGGTTGAGTATGGTCCTGGCCACGGCTGCACTGTGCGTCTCCGTCACGGCAAGCGCGGGGCAAGTTCCTGCGGTGCGTTCAGCCGGTGCCGCACCCACGCTAGCGCCGATCAACAGCAGTGCATTCGTGCCGGCGCCGAGTGACCAAGCGCCCTGCCCCGAGGGCGACAGCAGATCGAGCACGGTCTACGCGCAGTCGTTCAATTCAATCCCGGAAGCCCGGTACAACTCGGGCTTCTCATCGCAACCTGGAGGCACCAAGGGAGCGCGATCGGCTCGCTCTTTGCTCAGCGTCAGTGCCATCGACGAGTTCATGTTCCTGCCCTATGAAAGGGTGCCGGTCGGCGCCCGCACCATGCTTGGATTCACCACCCGAGGCACCGGCGATACGCAAGCTCGGGTCGCAGTTAATTCCGTGCGGAGTTCTTTTGAGACCACCTCGAGGTGGGCTGGCGTAAGCGTGGACATCACCCGGGCCACTCGCGACGAAGGCGGGTGGCTCAGCACGTACTTCGAGCATCGTGGTCGGTCAGGGACGTCCAGCAGCCTGTCCATTGACCAGGCCGAGATCTACCGGTGCCGGGACAACGCAACGCAACGTGTGGCGGGGTCTGACCGGTATGCCACGGCAGCGCAACTGTCTCAGCGTATAGCGCCGGGCGTTTCCACCGTGTTCGTCGCCACCGGAACAGGATTCCCCGATGCGTTGAGCGCGGCTGCACGGGCTGGAAGCACGGATGTCCCCCTTCTGTTGGTGCGAGGCGACCGCATCCCGGAGGCCACAGCGAGCGCGCTGCAGCGACTGGATCCCGATCGCATCGTGGTCGTGGGCGGTGAAAGAGTCGTCGGCCGAGACGTCCTTCGTCGCTTGCGGTCCTTCGCGCCAGTGGTGGATCGTGTCAGTGGTGACAACCGGTATAAGACATCTGCGAAGTTGTCCGAACTGTTTGACCCCGGGGTAAGAACCGCGTTCGTGGCTACGGGAAACAATTTCCCAGATGCTTTGTCCGGAGGAGCGCTAGCGGCTGACCGCGGCGGCCCCATGTTGTTGACCGAAAAGGCAGGTCTGCCGAGCCCCATCCGCACCGAGCTGCGTCGCCTAAAGCCTCAGCGCATCGTCGTGCTCGGCGGGCCAAGGGTCGTCTCGAACACCGTGATGGACCAACTAGGTCGGTACGCCAGCGGTGGCCGGTCGGCGGTGCGGCGAATCGACGGTGACGACCGGTACGAGACATCGGCCAACGTCGCGAAAGAGTTCTCCAGCCCGAGACGAAGTTATCTCGCAACTGGTGGCACTTTTGCCGACGCCATCGTGGGCGGTGCAGCTGCTGGATCTCAAGGGGCTCCGCTGCTGCTGACCCGCACCGACGACCTACCGGACGCAGTCAACACCCGACTGCGAGCCATCGGCGAAGCCAGTGGTGTCGTGCTCGGCGGTCCCCGCAGCGTTGCGCCTATCGCGCGGGACCAATACGGAAGGACGCTGCCCTAATGCGGGTTGATACCACGCTCCTCAACGGCGACTCGCTCGCGCTGAGCGTGCCGGATGCCACTGCGCTGAGCACTCCGGTGCGGACCAGCGTGTTAGCGGCCGCAAAAACTGAGCTCGAAGTGAACACCGGCGACGGGGCAGCACTCGACTTCTATCTAGAGTCCACGGGCTCGGAGTTGACCTCGGAGATCACCTTGCGCTCTGGGATGAGGCTTCGGTCGGGGCCGTTGGGTGGCGGCACCGGACTGATTTTCGTGCTGGATGTCGGCCGTCAGGCCATTTTCGGACCGGCGCCCCCTGGCCTCGCTTTGAGTGATCTCGCCGAAGTCCTGATCGATGCGCGCCCTGAGTCCGGGGCGGACGGCCCCGTGCTTCGCCCCCACGGGAAGGTGAGTTGGTCGCCATCGCGCACGCACGACCTCGTCGTCTCGGCGGACATAAGCGGCGGCGCGTACGTCCTCGATGTCCGCCGCGCGTTCGCCGATGAGACCGAAGAACTCGCTGGGGCCAAGGTCAAGGGGGGAACGTTGAGTCGCAGTCAGCCGGGTGAAAGTCGGCACGTCATCCTCAACACCCCCAACTACGTCATCTATGGCATACCCACGCCCAACACCGATGTCGACGTCTTGGTCACGTCGATGGCAGACGTCACCGTGAGCGATCGATGACGGGTGCTCTCCTTATCGCGGTCGCTGGGGTCCTGATGGTTTCCGGTCTGGCTCACCTTGTGCATTTTGAACGCAGCCGAGCGGCGGTCGCCGATCAACACGTAGTCGCGGCGGGACTAGCGGGGCCCCTCGTGGTTGCGCTGATCGTGGCGGAGGTCGCCTTCGGCGGCGGCACGGCCGTTGCGGTGACCAGTGGCTCCAGCAGCCAAATCGTGTGGGGCCTGCTGTGCGCCGCGTTGTTCGTGGCCTTTGCTGGTTACGTGCATCTGGCGTGGCTGCGCCGCACCCGCCGCGACGTCCTGTGCGCCTGCGGCGTGGGTGAGGCGCCGTTGGGGTTGTGGGTCACGCTGAGGTCGGGGCTATTGGCCGCGCTGGCGCTCTTCGGGGCCGTTTTCGCGTCCTCGGGAGGTGCGTGGCTCGACCGCCCAGCCTTCGAATTAACGATCCTGGTGTGTGCAGCCGTGGCCGTGTCGGTGGCCGTGACGGTGCTACCCGTTGCGCGCGCACCGCTGAGCGCGCTGAGTCCCGAGGCCATTCAATGACGTTCATGCAGGCCGCGCTGCTCACCTCCTGGCTAGCCATCGTCCTGCTCACGCTCGGGATGGCAGGCCTGCTGCGACAAGTCCAACAACTCAGTGGTGCGGTGATGCTGCGAGATCGCGGCGGCAGTGCTGGCGAGTCAGCCCGGGTCGCCGGAGTTCAGGGCCTGGCCTTGCCGCCCGGCGGGCCATTGAGCGCGCTCGCGCCGCAGGGCAAGCCGGTGGTGGCGGTCTTCGTGTCGCCTGGTTGCGGCTCGTGCACCGCTGTCCTGGAGGAATTGTCCGATCGCTTCGCCGCAGGAGGACTCTGCGCGGAGGTCGTGGTCGTCAGTAGCGGGCCGTGTGACGAGTCGGTGTTGCCCCCGGGGGCGCGGTGCGTCAGCGACGCGATGGCGGTGCTCGACCAACTCCGAGTGCCGGGTACGCCATACCTGATGCACGTAGAAGCCGACCGAACCATCGGTGCCGGCCGACTCGCGCTCAGTCGAGCGGACGTAGGGGCCTTCCTTGGCCCAGTGAGCACCAATCCCTCGACGTCGAGCGTTGACTCTTCCCACCAGATGACGACTGAGGTGTCTTGACATGCCCCTGACCTTCGATGAGCTCCCGGTGGTCGCCACCGATCGGATCCGGGCGCGCCTGCAGAAACCCGTCAGCCGTCGCGGAGTCGTGCGCACGGCCTGGGCAGTCGGCATCGGGACCGCGCTGGGAGCGTTCAGCCTCGTCAACCGTTCGGTCGCTCCGGCCGAGGCTGCGTACTACAACGACTGGACCAGCACCACGTCCGGCCCGTGCGACACCTACGCCAGTAACCACACCGAGGACGGCATCCAGTGCGGTCCGTCGGCGATGTGTCTGGATGAGACGTGCTGTTGGCGCTATCAGTCTGGGGCCGGCAATAAGGAAGGCTGGCATAGAGAAGCACCCGGTCGGGGAAGTACTTACTACCTGCACCGCCCGGATGCGTGCTACCGCGGCACCTACGATTCGTGGCACTGGAAATTCAGTGATGGCCAGACCTATCGCTGCTCCGACGGGTGGACGTGTGGCCCTGCCGGGTGCTTCAAGTCGATCTGTCCGTGGGTGGTGTGAGCACCTCGTCGCAGCGCTCAGCGCGCACGACCGTCCGTCGTTGGGCGGCGGACCCCCTGTCCCTGATGTGGGTGTTGCTCCTTTTTGCGCTGGGTCTGGTCGTCACCAGCGACATTGCTCCGGTCGGTCAACCCGTGTTCTTGGCGGGCCTCGCGGCCGTGATCGCTGGCGTTTCGCTGTCCGGTTCCACGTGAGGAACGAACAGCGCATGGGCGCTGCTCGCCTCGGTTCGGGGCGGACAAGGACACCGTAGGTTTTGGATCCCGTTTGCGATCGGCACAACGATCGGCGGGACCATCAGTGGTGCCATCCTCGCGGTGCTCGCGGGGCTGGCCTCCGTCGTCGCCGAGCCGGCGCGATCGGCGGCGCTGGTCGTCGGGGTCGCTGGCCTCCTGCTCCTCGATATGGCGACCCGCAGCCTGCCACTGCCGCAACGCAGCCGCCTCATACCGCAGCAGGTGTTCAGTCGAAGCCTCGGTGGCGGGCTGCTCCGTTTTGGCGTCGAGTACGGCACCGGGTTCCGCACGCTCATCCCTAGCGCCTCCGCATACATGCTCGCGCTGTTCGTGCTGCTGACGAATCCGGTGTGGTGGGTCACCCTTTGCCTCGGTGCGACGTTCGGGCTCGCCCGCAGTGTGGCAATACTGCAATTTGTGTTGCTCGGTCGCGACGGGTGGGTGCACTTCCTGACGGCGCACACGCGGATGTTAGAGCGCGCCGGCAGCATCGGATGCGCCGTGCTATTGATCTGGAGCGCGCTCGCAACGACTGGGTGGATGTAGTGGGGATCGCAGAGGTAGGGTGCGACTCAGAACGCGCTCCGGGGTCGGTGTAACTCCGAGCCGGCGGTGACAGTCCGCGACCCGACCGCAGCCAGCGGCCGGTTGATCTGGTGCAACTCCAGAACCGACGGTGAAAGTCCGGATGGTAGGCGCGCGTGGCCCTGCGAACGCAGGACGGTGCTCAGGCATGAGTCACCTCGGCGAGAGATTCTTCGAGCCGTCGGTGCTGTTGCTGCCGCACCCGTGCCGTCAGCCACGCTGACCCCCCCGGAGCTCACGTGAGACACGACGCAACGGACGTGGGTGAGACGAGATGGGTACAACCGACGGCATTGACGCCTCGATGCTGCGTCGCTGCGTCCACGAGGCGCTGCGGGGGCCAGTGGTCAACCCCAACCCTCGCGTCGGCTCGCTCATCGTGGACGCTTTTGGAGATGTCGCTGGCGTTGGCCATCACGACGGTGCGGGCACGCCGCACGCGGAAGTGATGGCGTTAGCTGCGGCCGGTGCCCGGACACGCGGCGGCACCGCCTACGTCAGTTTGGAACCCTGTGCCCATCATGGCCGCACCCCCCCGTGCGCTCAGGCCCTGCTTGACGCTGGGCTGCGCCGCGTGGTGTATGCCGTGGCTGACCCTGACGAACGCGCTGCCGGTGGCGGTGCATGGTTGGCGAGCCGTGGTGTGCAGGTCGAGCATGTACCCATCGACGAGGCCGACGACGTCACGCGGCACTGGGCCTTCGCCGCTCGAACCGGAAGACCCTGGGTGACCTGGAAGTACGCAGCCACCCTCGACGGCAGAGTCGCAGCCAGCGACGGCAGCAGCGCCTGGGTGACTTCCGACGCCGCACGCGCGGATGTCCATGCGTTGCGCTCGCGGTGCGGGGCCATCATGGTCGGCACCGGCACGGCGCTGGCCGATGACCCCACGTTGACCGCTCGCCGAGACGACGGCTCGTTGTATCGCGACCAGCCGCTCCGGGTGGTCGTCGGCGAGCGGGACATCCCGACGGCAGCGCGCCTGCTCGTGGACAACGGCAGGACCGAGCCGGCACTGCACCTGCGCTCGCACGACCTCACGCAGGTTCTGGCCAGTCTGCATACGATCGGGGTGCGCCGGGTGCTGCTCGAGGGTGGTCCGACGTTGGCCGCCGCCATGTGGCAGGGCGGTTACGTCGAAGAGGTTGTGGCCTACCTCGCCCCCGCCCTGCTGGGGTCGGGCGCCGCCGCTGTCGGTGACCTAGGCATCACCTCCATCAAGGACATCGCCAGACTCACAATCAATGAGGTCACGCAGGTCGGCCCAGACCTGCGTGTCACCGCGACCCCCACGCACCACCACCCCACGCACGACCACCAAGAGGACTGATCCCCGTGTTCACCGGAATTGTTGAAGAGCAAGGCACCGTGGTCGCGATCGAGCACCTCGCCGACTCGGCCAGGCTCCGCATCAAAGCGGACATCGTGACCAGCGACGCCAGCCACGGCGACTCGATCAGTGTTAACGGGGTGTGTTTGACCGTCACTGACCTCGGTGACCCTGACTCCAGTGACCCTGACTCCAGTGACGGCGAGTTCAGCACCGACGTGATGGCCGAGACTCTCTCCCGCAGCAGCATCGGTGACTTGGCGATCGGCTCACCGGTCAACCTCGAGCGCGCGCTTCGCAGCGATGGCCGTTTTGGGGGGCACGTGGTCCAAGGGCACATCGACACCACGGCCACCCTGCTGCGCCGCGACCCCGGACAGAAGTGGGAGGTTTTGACCTTCACGTTGCCGCTCGAAATCTCCCGGTATGTCGTCGCGAAAGGTTCCATCACCCTGGACGGGGTCTCGTTGACGGTCAGCGACGTGCACGACCAGGGTGACGATCGCGGGCCGGGCGGAGAAGGTGGAAACGTTCTCCCTGCTTTTTCTGTGTCGCTCATTCCGACCACGCTGGCGATGACGACCTTGGGTGATCGGACCGTGGGGGATCGGGTGAACGTCGAAGTGGACGTGCTGGCCAAATACGTGGAACGACTGATGATCGGTGGATCCCAATGAACGCCCCGATATCGGCGGCCCTTCAGGCGCTGCGCGACGGACGGCCGGTGCTGGTGCTCGACGACGCGCTGCGCGAAAACGAAGGTGACGTCATCCTCGCCGCCGCGACGCTCACGCCGGCGTGGATGGGCTGGACGATTCGGCATACGTCGGGCTATATCTGCGCGCCGATGCCGCAGAGTTGGGCCGACCGATTGGACCTGCCGCTGATGGTGGAGGCCAACGAAGACCCGCTGCGCACGGCCTACGCGATCACGGTCGACGCCGCCGAAGGGGTCACCACCGGGATCAGCGCCACCGACCGTGCCCGCACCGTCGGGGTGCTCGGGAGTGCGGAATCTACTGCTACAGATTTGATCAGGCCCGGTCACGTTGTTCCGTTGCGCGCTCGCCCCGGTGGCGTGCTGGAGCGTCCCGGCCACACCGAATCGGCCGTCGAACTCTGCGACCTGGCCGGATTGACCCCGGTGGCTGCCATCGCCGAGCTCGTAGACGACGACGGCGAAATGCTGCGGGCAGACGCGGTGCGGGCCCTGGGAAAGTCGTTTGATCTGCCGGTCTTGTCCGTAGCCGACATCGTGGCCTACCGTGCCTCACAACCCCTCACCGGCGAAGACGCAAGGAGACTGTCATGAGCGGAGCAGGCGCACCCAGGGTGACCGTGGACGGCACGGGTTTGCGGGTCGCCGTGGTTTCGGCGTTGTGGCACGCCAAAGTGATGGACGGGCTTCGCGCGGGGGCTGCGGCGGCGTTGGAGCGGGCCGGGGTGGCGCGGGTCGACGAGGTGCGGGTGCCCGGCAGTTTTGAGTTGCCGGTCTCGTGCGCTCGCTTGGCCCGCTCGGGCACGTTTGACGCGGTCGTGGCCCTGGGGGTGGTGATCCGTGGTGGTACGCCGCACTTCGAGTACGTGTGCCAGGCCGCCACGCAGGGGTTGAGCCAGGTGAGTGTCGAGACCGGGATACCCGTCGGCTTTGGTCTGCTGACCTGCGACACCGAACGACAAGCGCTAGATCGCGCAGGTTTGCCCGGGTCGGTCGAAGACAAAGGCGACGAAGCCGCGATGGCGGCTATTGCGACCGCTTTGGTCCTGCGCCCGTACTAACTCCGGTTAGAGGTTCTCGGTGACCTCGGCGTCTTCGCGCAGGGTCGTGATCATGTCCTGGACGGCTTTGGATTCAGCTTCTTGCGTCAGTTGCGCTTCGAGTTCCGTTTGCACGTCCTCGAACGGGGGCAGGGTCTGAGCCGCGGCATCTTCGCTCTGAGCCTGCTGCTCGGCCACGGTGTCGTACAGGTCTTGGGCCTCTTGCTCGGTCGGCTCCTTCACGTCGCCTTCCGCCTCGATGAACGCTTCGATCTTGACCTTCTTTTTGATCTCTTCGCGGACCTGTTCCTCGTCAATTCCTTGACCCTGGACCATCGTCAGGAACTCTTCGGGTGACGCGGCACCGCTTTCGGTGGCCAACTGCTCAATCTCCGCGTTGATTTGCTCGTCGGTGATGGTGATCCCAGCCTCGTCGGCACCTTGGACCAACAACAAACTACTGACCATGCTTTCCAGGGTCTGCGTCTTGAGAGTGTCTTGGTCCACCGGTGCGCCGCTCTGTGCGGCGGTGGCAGCGGCCTGCTGGAACTGGGCTTCGTAGGTTTCGACGAACATGTCGCGGGTGATGTCGTCACCGTTGACGGTCGCGACTACGTCGGGCACGCCCTCGAGGTCGGCGGTCGGTAGTGCCCCCGGTCCCTCGCTCGTTCCCGCAGCGGCGTCGGGTCCGGCCGAGACCGCAGCCGAGTCTTGTGCCGCGTCGTCGCTATCGTCCGATCCGCAAGCAGACACAGTGGTGGTGACCGCGAGCACGAGGGCGGCGGTCGCAATACTTCGGCGCATTCAATGAGTCCTAACGAAGTTGGTGAGTCGGCGACGTTAACACGACGGGATGACGGCGTGATCCAGCCTGCGCCCAGTGGGCGTTGGCCTGGAGGTCCCGACGGTGGCAGGGTGATGGGATGACCGAATCGTTGCCGATGGTTTCCCCCCTGGAGGGTTTGCCTGATCGCGTGACGATCTACGAGGTCGGACCTCGTGACGGTCTGCAAAACGAGCGTGTGGCGCTGCCCGTGGCCACGAAGGTCGAGTTCATCACCCGGCTGATTGAGGCCGGCTTGGACACCGTCGAGTTGACGTCGTTTGTGCCCAAGCGGTGGGTGCCTCAGTTGGGAGACGCCGAGGAAGTCATCGCCGCCCTCGGGAGCCTGGCCACCGTTGGACGTCGGCCGGTCTTGGTGCCCAACGAGCGCGGCCTTGATCGTGCGCTCGCGACCGGGGCTCAGTCCGTGGCCATCTTCGGCAGCGCAACCGAGACTTTCGCACAGCGCAACCTCAACCGGAGTGTCGCGGAGTCGATCGTCATGTTCGCCCCGGTGGTTCGCCGCGCTGCGGGCGCTGGCGCGTGGGTTCGGGCCTACCTGTCGATGTGCTTCGGTGACCCGTGGGAGGGGCCCGTGCCGGTGGCCCAGGTGGTGGACGCGTGCTCCGCGATGATGGATCTTGGGGCCGATCAGCTCTGCATCGGGGATACCATCGGCGTCGCGACGCCCGGGCACGTTGTTGGGTTGCTCGACGCGCTGGGGGTGGCCGGCATCGGGACGGACCGGATCGCGGTGCACTTCCACGACACCTACGGTCAGGCCCTGTCCAACACCATGGCGGCGTTGGCTCGGGGCGTGCGGGTCGTGGACGCAGCAGCCGGGGGGTTGGGTGGGTGCCCCTACGCCAAGTCGGCGACCGGGAATCTAGCGACCGAGGATCTCGTATGGGCGTTGCAGGGCCTAGGGATCGAACACGGCGTCGACCTGGCGTCCCTGGTCGCCACGAGCACCTGGATGGCGCAGGAGTTGGGGCGCCCGTCGCCCAGTCGCGTCGTGCGCGCCCTGGGAGCCGTCCAGGCCTAGTGGACCATCCTGCGACAAACCGCAGAATCACCGATCCCGGTCGAGGTAGTGACCGTCGCACCGCATACGGTGATCCCATGCACTCAGGTATCGACAGCACGTCCATCGATCACGACGTACGCCCACAAGATGACCTTTTCGGTCACGCCAACGGCTCGTGGATCGCCAGCACCGAGATCCCCGACGACCGCAGTCGATACGGTTCTTTCGACGTGCTGCGCGAGGAGTCGGAGAGCAACGTTCGCGATCTGATCGAAGAGGCGGCGGCCAAGGAGCCTTCCCTGGACAGCGTCGAGGGCAAAGTCGGTGCGCTCTACGCCAGTTTCATGGACACGGACACCATCAACGCGCTCGGCGCGTCACCACTGGTGCCGCAACTGCGCGACATCGCCACCGTGGTCGCCTCAACTGACGTATGCCGAGTTTCGGGTCGGATGCAGCGCGCCGGCATCGACGGGCTGGTGCACCTGTGGGTGACAGCGGATGCAGGTAGCCCGCTGAACTACATCGTGTACCTCCACCAGGGCGGGTTGGGGTTGCCCGACGAGGCGTACTACCGTGAGGACGGGCACGAAGCAGCCCGGGCGGCATACCGCACCTACCTTTCGACGTTGCTCGACTTGGCGGCTCCGGCGCTGGCCGAAGCAGGCCTCGACCTCGGCGACGACGCCGTGAGTCGCGTCTACGCCCTAGAGGAGCGGATCGCGAGCCACCACTGGGATCGGGTGGCCACACGCGATGCCGTGAAGTCCTACAACAAACTCTCGGCGCACGAGTTGACCGAGGCGACCCCGGGCTGGGATTGGTCAGCGTGGGGGGAGGCCATCGGTGCCGACCCCACGTCGATGGAGCACGTCATTGCTCGCCAGCCCGACGTTTTGACAGCCGTCGGTCAGGCGTTGCACGAGGTGCCGATCGCGGACTGGCAGGCATGGTTGGCGATCCGGGTTCTGGACGCCAGCGCCTCCTACCTCAGCGACGACTTCGTGCACGCTGCCTTCGACTTTCGCGGCAAAGCGCTGAGCGGAACCCCGCAACTCCGAGCCCGCTGGAAGCGCGGGGTGGGTCTCGTTGAGGGCCTGCTCGGCGAGGCCGCCGGTCAGATGTACGTCGCCAAGCACTACCCGCCCCAGGCCCGTGAGCGGATGGAGGTCTTGGTCGAGAACGTCATCGAGGCCTTCCGCCGCCGCATCGGCGAATTGGAATGGATGGGCACCGACACCCAAGAGCGTGCGCTCGAGAAGTTGGCGGCTTTCCGGCCCAAGATTGGTCACCCCCCGCAGTGGCGGGATTACTCCGCATTCGATGTGGACCCTGACGCGCTGTGGACGAACGTGCTGCGCGGCAACGAGTTCGAATCAGAACGTGAGTTGGCCAAACTGGGTCAACCGATCGACCACGACGAGTGGCTGATGACGCCGCAGACGGTGAATGCGTACTACCACCCGATGCTCAACGAGATCGTCTTTCCGGCGGCCATCTTGCAGCCCCCGTTCTTCACGGTCGACGCCGACGACGCCGTGAACTACGGCGGCATCGGTGGGGTTATCGCCCACGAGATCGGTCACGGATTTGACGACCAAGGCTCGCGTTACGACGGCAACGGATCACTGACCGACTGGTGGACCGAAGGCGACCGAGCAGCCTTCGACAAGCGGGCGCGACAGTTGATCTCGCAGTTCGACACGTTGTCGCCTCGTGAGGTGCCCGACATCACCGTGAACGGTGGGCTGACCGTCGGTGAGAACATCGGCGACTTGTGCGGCCTCGAGTTAGCCCTGTCGGCATACCGCTTGTCGGTTGATGACGGCGACGAGGGCGAGCGTGAGATCGATGGCTGGACCGGCGAACAGCGATTCTTCATGGGTTGGGGCCAAGTGTGGCGTGGCAAGGCCCGCCCCGAAGAGTCCAAGCGGCTGATCGCGGTCGACCCGCACGCCCCCGGCGACCTGCGCGGCAACACGGTGCGCAACGTCGACGCGTTCCACGACGTCTTTGACGTTCAGCCGGGCGATGGCATGTGGCTAGACCCGGCCGACCGGGTGCGCATCTTCTAGGTGGCGGGGCGTGCCCCGGTGATGCGGTGAAGTAGCAGCGTGCGGGCCCGGTCGCTGTCGCCGACGGTGGCGCGCACTCGACCGGCCTCGATGCGGTGCGGACGGATCAGCATCTGCTGCACCCCACCCACGTCGTCGACGTAGCCGACCCAGACCGCCATCGACTCGGCGGCCGCTTCGCGTAACAGCGCCGAGGTCACGACCGGGTCGGTGCTGTGCACGCGGCCTTCGCGGTCGGCAACTTCGTGCTGATCGCGGACCGTCTCGCCGTGGCGCATCGAGGCCACGATCTGGTGTGCGATCGCAGGGTCCAAGGCGCTGACGGTCACCGCAGGTCTGGAGCGTTTCGTCGTACGGTGGTAACGACCCGGCGCCAGCGAGACACCGCCATCGGGGCCCTCAGCCAGCGGGCCGTACTGCTCCTCGCGCAGCACATCCAGCACCGTTGCCGCAGCAACGGGACTGATCAGGACGGTTGCGGCGATGCGACGCAGTTGCAAAATGGCGAGGGCCCGATCCGACTGCACCCGGTCTAGGAGGGTCTCATCGTCAGACCTGACGTAGGCCGAGCACGAGCCCACGCGGGCCACCCCGTGGCGTCGTGCCACGTCGCGGACCAGGTATTCCAGGGGTTGGGGGATCCCGGTACGACTGATCGCGGACAACTCAGACAACACCCGGTCTGCTGACCAGCCGGCGTCCAGCGGGCGGCGTAGCGTCGCTTCGGTGAGGCGATAGACCGTGGCACCACCACGGGACTCGACGTTGCTGAGCAAACGCATCACCGACTGGGCTGGGCCATCAAGACGCCCCGGCGCTATCGCCGTCAGATCGGCCTGCAGCAGTACGTGATCGACCGCAGCCGGGATCTGCTGTTCCATGGCATGAGCCGCAGGCGTGCGCCCCGCGCCGGAACGTCCGGTTGGGCTGTCCAAGACCAACCGTCCAGGGATGCTCAGCGCGCCTCGTCCTAACACCCCCGCCCACTCGGCCTCACGCAACACCACGCCGACCCGGGGGCTATTGCCCGAAGCCGAAGCGCGCTGCATACGCAAGGGGTGGTGCCAGCGAAGGAGGTCGGTGACTTCGTCCTCGTCGGGGGCGCTACCTGCAGGGAGGTGCGTCAAGGCGCGCAACGCATCGAGGCGCAACTGTCGACCCGCTGGCCAGGACGTTTCGGTCGAGAGCACGTTGATCCGCCCCGACTCGGCGTTGCCGACCAGCGATGGCGCAGCAGCGGTAGTCAACCACCCGCGAGCCAACGCAGCCCAGCGCGCGCCGGGGTCAGCCTCGCCCCAGTCGTCCGCCTCGCCGGTGGGCATCCAGGTGTCGCTGCCGGTGCCACTCTCGTCGCGCGCGATCAGGCCAGCGCTGTGCATGACCTCGAGCAACCACGAGACCTGACTGGTGCTGACCTCCAGGTGAGCGCCGAGTTTGTTGAGGTCACGCACGGCGAGACCGCCAGTCCGCAATACGCGCGGCGGCGTCGTGCCCCAGACGTCGATGACCTCAGCGGCGAGCACCAGCAATTCGGCGGCCCGACCGCCCACGGCCGCGTCGACAATGTCGGTGTCCACGACACGGGAGTCCTGGCGCGGGGCCGGCATGGTCAACGCAGGCTTCTGGTGCAGGAGCCCACCGCGGAGTTCGAGCGCGACCTGACGGGGCAGCGCCACGTGCGAACTATCGATGCGCTGCAAGAAGCCGTGCTCGACCAACCACTGGCCGGAGGCACTTAAGGACCCGGGGGCAGGGTCGGGGTCGTGCGACAGCATTCCCACCGCCGGCCCCCAGGTCAGCGCGTTGAGAATGGCCAGGCCGTGCTGGTCCAGACCGGCCACGGCGTCACGCACGGCGTGGCCACTCGGCGCTCCCGGCACCACTGCGCCCAACCCCGCCGGGTCGCCCATCGACTCAGCAACGGACCGAGCCACCTGTAGGCCATCGGTGCTGCGCCACAGCAACGCTAGGGCCACGAGGTGGGCCACGGTGTCGCGCACCAGGGCCGAATTGCTGCGCTGACCCAAGAGGGCAGCAATCGATGCCTGGTCACCCGTCGACGAGACGAGGGCGGCTTCAAGGGTCCTTAGGTGCGCGAGGTCGAGACCATCCAAGGCTCTTTGGGCGCTCGCTCGGGTGTTGGCTCGCGCCGCCAGCGTGGTGAGGTCGCCGGGGGCTGGTCGGGCCAGGTCAGGACGTTGCCCCAGGAGCGCAGTCAACTCATCCGAGCTGCGTTGGCGCAGGTCGTCGGCCAATGATCGCGCTGTCACGCCCCCAGTGTCATCAGGTTGTTCCGCAGTCTCAGGCACCGACCCACAGTAGTGCCGCTAACTCCTATCGGCTCAGGTGGCAGGATCGCAGGGTGCATCCCTCCACCGCGCTAGCCACCGTGCTGATCGATGAGTGGGTGCGGTGCGGGGTCCGCGACGTGGTCCTGAGCCCCGGTTCGCGCTCGGCACCGCTGGCCTACGCTGCTCTCGCGGCGCAGCGGGCGGGACGTTTGCGGCTGCACGTGCGGGTCGACGAGCGCACTGCTGGGTTTGTGGCGGTGGGCTTGGCCAAAGTATCGCGGCGACCGGCCTTAGTGATCACCACCTCGGGCACCGCAGTGGCCAATCTGCACCCTGCGGTGCTGGAGGCCTCGCACGCCTGTGTCCCGCTGATCGTGATGTCCGCCGATCGTCCCGCCGAGCTGCGGGGCACGGGTGCCAACCAAACCACGGTCCAGCCGGGCATCTTTGCGGGGGCGGTGCGTTATGAGCACGACCAGCCGCCTGCGCAAGGTCGGGCTGGGGAGGTCGCATCGTGGCGTTCGAGCGTATGCCGAGCCATGAGGGCCGCCGTGGGGCGCGCCGGGGACGCCGGTCCGGTGCAGCTGAACGTGGCCCTTCGCGACCCCCTGGCCCCAGATCTGGCCGACAGCGAGCCGTGGCCGCACGACCTTCAGGGTCGAGCAGGTGGCATGCCGTGGGTGACCTGGCCGCAGGCCTCACCCGATGGCGGCCACGGTGTGAGTTCTATCAGCGCGACCCCGGCCAAGACTGTGATGGTGTTGGGCGACCTGCCCGACCCGGCGATGGCAGCTCAGGCGCTAAGGGTGGCGCAAGCCCACGGGTGGCCGGTGATTGCTGAGCCGTTCGGGGTGCACGCTGCCGGTGTCGCGCTTCCGCATGGGCCGCTCCTGCTCGCCGACGAGACCTTTGTCGATAAGTACCGGCCGCAGCGGGTGCTCGTGGTCGGTCGGCATACCTTGCACCGCAGCATCGCCGCGCTGACTCGTCACGCAGACACCGTCGTGGAGCACGTCAGTGCCGCAGCACAGTGGTCCGACCCGTCTCACGTGGTGTCGAAGGTGTACGCCTGGCGCGATTTCACCGCATCGGAGGTCGGCGCTGAAGCGGTTGGTGACGAAGCGGCAAGGTGGGCAGCGCAGTGGCACGACGCCGCCGCCACCCTGGCTCGACGCGTCGACGCCGAAGCGCCGACCGACCGTGTCGCAGGGGGTCAGGTCGCCAGGGCCATCCTCGATGAACTGACCCGCGACGACACCCTGGTGTTGGGTTCCTCTAACACTCCGCGGGATCTGAACCTGGCCGACCCGCAAGCCTGCGATCGACCTACCGTCGTCGCCAATCGCGGCCTGTCCGGCATCGACGGCACCATCTCTACGGCGGTCGGAGTGGCCTTAAGTGCGACGGGCGGACGGGTGGTGGCGCTGATGGGCGACCTGACGTTTGTGCACGACCTCAACGGCTTGTTGATCGGACCCGATGAGCCGCGGCCCGACCTGACCATCGTCGTGCTCAACGACGACGGGGGAGGCATCTTCGCCACCCTCGAATACGGACACCCCGATCGCGCCGACGATTTCACCCGCCTCTTCCGCACCTCCACCGGGGCGGACCTGCGTGCCCTGTGCGCCGGGATGGGCGTGGCCCACCGCAGGGTCAGCTCCGTCGCCGAGGTGGCCTCGACGTTGCGCGCGCAGGCCAGCGGTCTTCGGGTGATCGAAGTGACCGTCGACCCCACCACCGATCAAGCGGCGCGACGCGCGTTGACCGCGCTTGCCGCCAGGGAGTACTAGAACCCGAAGGTGCCCAACGGCTCGACGTCGGCGCGCATCGCCCTTGACAGGCGCCCGAGCGACCCAGCGGTGTGCTCAACCGCGAATCCAGCCTGAGCCAACGAGGCGATCGAACGGCCCCCGAGGTATGCCGACCCCAGCACCGCGACGTCCAGCTCCAGGTCGGCTGGAGCATCGGTCGGCTCGCAGCGCCCCCTCCCGTCCTCGCCCACGACCAGGTGCCAGTGGCCGGCATTCCACTCGCAGGTGTCATCGGTGACGTCGATGACGAGGTCGCACGCCGCGCCATACCCCCGCTCGGTCAGGGCCCGGGGGACATCGACGAGGCGGACCCACAGGCCGTCGGTGATCGACGTCGTGGTCGTTCGCGGCCCGCCGATCCACCACAACAGCGGGTCATCCGTGCTGCGCGAATAGACCTTGACTTTGCTGATCAGGTCGAAGCTGAGTAATCGGGTGACCAACGCGTGCAGGGCCGCAGAGTCCACGGCCCCCATCTCGCCGACGGTCATCTCGCCTTCGGGGTTGTTGTGGTCATCCCATTTGGAGGTGCGGCGGATGACCGCGTACGCCACTGGCCCACCGTCGCGGACTGCGAACACGACCTGGCGCGGCTCCTTCTCGGCCCGCGCCTTCGGGGTGTCGCGAAACCACACCCCGGCAATCGACTCGGGCCGGGTGATCGAGCCGAGATTGTGCTGTGCGGCAGCCACCTGCACCGTGTGGATGGCCGCGCTCGCTGCTTCGGTGTGGGCCGGGGCCATGTGCGTCGTGATTCCTTTGGCGGCTGCGGCGATATGAGCGGGAGCCGTGAGCTCGGTGCCGGTGCTGACCGTGAACATGACCTCCAGGGAAGCCGGGCCGTAGCCGAAGCGCCCGTAGATACCGACCTCAGCCGCCCATAGCGTGGCGAGGGCGGCGTCGCCTCGGTCGTGGATTCCGTGCAAGTGTTCGGTCATCATCGAGCGCAGGATGCCTCGACGGCGGTGATCAGGGTGTACGCCGACCCAGGTCAGTCCGTTCATGGCCACCGTTGCCACGCTGCCGCCAGGACCCGGGGCGCTCAGGGCCATGTCGTAGGCACCGTAGATGCCTACCAGCGGTGGCACGTCGTTCGGGGCGGTTCCGATGCCATCGGGCGGGTCCACTTCGATCGCCCCACCGCGTTCGAAGTCGAACGTATCGATGCCTTCGGCGGTACTGACTCCGGGTGCGACCTCAAACCAGACGAGGTGTTCAAGCGTCATCATTCGCTCGGCGTCGTCGGGGCTCAGCGTCACGCTGCGGTAAGGCATCGGGGGTGTTGTCGAAAAGCTCACCGCCCTAGAGTGCCCGACGCGGACTGCGACGGCTACCGATTTTCGCGACTCGTCGCCATACCTGAAACAGTGTCGCAGTGACATCTGCACCGCCCGATTCGGCTACCAACGCCGCCCCCGGCTCGCCGTTGGCGGTCTCCCTCGTCTTCGCTATGGCCGGCCTGGTGATGGCGCAGACCTTTGCGCGTATGCCGACGGTGCGTGATGCGGTCGGAGCCAGCAAAGGAGAACTCGGTTTGGCTCTGGTCGGCGGCGGCTTGGGGGCGCTGATGGCGATGCCGTTCACCGGGCGCCTGGTCGACCGCTTCGGTACCCGCTGGGTGGTGACGGTGAGCATCGTGGTGGCGTGCGCGGGTTGGAGCTCGGTGGCGTTGGCGACGAACCCGCTCATGCTGGGGGCTCTGCTGGTGCTGACGGGTGCCCCGGTCGGCATCTGGGATGTCGCTATGAACGTGCAGGCCTCGGCCGTCGAGCAGACGCGCGGTCGCTCGCTGATGCCCGTATTCCACGGCATCTTCTCTGCGGGAGCCGTCATCGGCGCGGGCTCGGGCGCTTTGCTGGTCTACCTCGGGGTCGGCCTGATTCAACTTCCGATCCTGGGATTCATCGCCATGGTCATCGGGCTGCTGGCGGTGCGCTTCTTCATGCCGGACCCGGTGGCCACTAGTGGAAAGGCTGCCCCAGCTGGCGAATCTCGCTCGGGTGACGGTGAGGCTGAGCCAGCGACCCGCCGCGGCATCACGAGTTTGGAGATCATGATCGGTCTGGTGTGCTTGGGGGCGGCGTTGGCCGAGGGGTCGGCCAACGACTGGCTCGCCATTCTGCTGGTCGACGTTCAGATGGCCCCCGAGGCGGTCGGTGCGCTCGCGCTGACGGCGTTCAACGTGGCCATGATGGTGGGCCGCTTGGCTGGTGGACCGGCGATCGACCGGTTCGGCCGCGACACCGTGACCCGGGTGGGCGGGGTGATGGCCATCTGCGGGATCGTGATGGCTTCGCAGGTGCCGTCCCTGCCGGTGGCGTTGCTCGGTGGTCTGATCTGGGGCTTAGGCGTCTCCACCATATTCCCCGCCTCGATCTCTGCGGCCGGCGAGATACCGGGTCGCGGCAACCGCTCGATCACCGTGGTGAGCACCATTGCCTACGCGGCGTTCTTGTTCGGAGCCCCCACGATCGGCCTGCTCGCCGAGGCCTTCGGCCTGAGCCAAGCGCTGTTCATCGTGATCGCGTTCCTGGCGCTGATGATCGTGTTGGCCCGCAACCTGAGGCCCACCGTGCCGGCCCCGATCGTTCAGGATCGCGAGTCGATCCAGTAGCGCCGTTCCAGTGGCACCCCATCGGCAAGGTGCAGCCGATCTTCCAGCACGCCCCCGCAGCGCTCGATGACCGTTGCCGAGGCGCAGTTGGCATCGCTGCAGGTGACCAGGACGTCGTTGACCCCGATAGCCGCCAGCCGGGCCAGAGCGAGCCGCAGCATCGCGGTCGCGTAGCCCCTGCCCCGAAAAGCCGGGCGGACGGCATACCCCACGTGGCCGCCGATCTCACGCAGCACCGGCGTCAACGTATGCCGGATGGCGAGGCGTCCCACGAGGTGCGGAGCGCCTTCGGGGCCGGGCACGCAGGCCACCAGGTAGTCCGACGGAACCCGACCCGAGCCCAGGCCGATCCCACGAGCCTCGCGATCAAAAAGATCCAACTGCTGACCCCAACTGAACTCGGGGTGAAAGAGGAACGGGAAGCCGCCCGCGCTGAGTTCTGCGTGCCCTGCCCGCACGTCGGCTTCATCACCGAACTGCGGCGGTCGCAGGGTCAACGCCGCCGCGCTCACGCTGGGTCTTCGCCCAACGCGTAGCGCATCGCGGCCATCTTGATCTGAGTCTCAGCGAGTTCGGCCTGCGGGTCCGAGGCCGCCACGACGCCGCCACCAGCAAACAGCCGCATCCGCCGCGCGTCGGGACAGAGTTCGCCGCAGCGCAACGCGATACCCCAGTCGCCTTCGCCCGCCGCGTCCATCCAGCCCACGGGCCCGGCATACCGGCCACGGTCCATCTCTTCTAGATCGGCGATCAAGGCTGCTGCCTCCACCGCAGGGGTGCCACAGACCGCAGCCGAGGGGTGCAGCGCAGCCGCCAACCGCAAGGAGGTAGCCGTGCCCGAGTGGACCCCGCTGATGTCGCTGGCCAAGTGGTAGACGTCTGGCAGCTTCAACACGAACGGCTCGGTGGGCACGTCCAACTCGGTGCAGTGCGGGGCCAGCGCCTCGGCCACCGAGCGCACTGCATACGCGTGCTCTTCGAGATCCTTCTCGCTGGAGATGAGCCGTAGTCGGGGGTCGACGTCGTGCTCCGCCTTGAAATCTGGGTGGTCTTCAGCGATCAGGGGAGCCTTAGCGTGATCACGGCGGACCGTTCCAGCCAGCACTCGCGAGTGCACCTTGCCGTCCCAGCGACGGACCAACATCTCCGGGGTTGCGCCCACGAGACCGTCCACCGCGAACGTCCAGGTAGCGTCGTAACGCTGCGTAAGACGGCGCAAAAGGTCGTGCACATCAATGGGCCCGTCAGCCTGGGCGAGTTCGTCACGGGCCAACACCACCTTGTCCACGGCACCGGTGCCGATCGCCGCGATCGCCTGCGCAACGACGCCCGGCCAGTCGAGCGCTGAGACGGACCCTTCGACGATGGTGATCGCTCCGGTGGGAACGGGCGTCACGTGGACCTGGGCAGTCATCGCAGTGTCGTCCGCCGACGTAATCGTGGTCCGCCAGGTGCGACCACGACGGCGTCCGATGAGGACCTCAGGCACCACCAAGCGGCTCTTATCTGATGAGTCAGCAGCAAAACTGAAGGACCCAAAGGTGACCAATCCGGTGCCGGGAATGTGTAGGTCGTCCTGAATGCGCGCGACCGAACGAACGTTGTGCCACCACGCCTCCGCCTGCTCAAAGCGACCAACGCCGCTGGTCAGGCACGTCGCCGACCGTCCCCAGCCAATGAGTCCGTCGCCTTCGCGCAACCACGAGCACAAGGTCGTGGGGGCAGCGTCAGCCGGCACAAGATCGAGCAAATGTGCGTCGACGGGTATTTCGTCGGTGATATCGACAGTGATTGCGCACAGCTGTGGCAGAGCAGGCACAGTCACAACAGAACATTGTATTGCGCAGGTGCGAGGATGAACGCATGCCCCGTGCAAGCCTGGACAAACGCCCGACCGATGTAGCCGAAATGTTCGATGAGGTCGCCCCCCGATACGACATCACCAACGACGTGCTTTCCGTCGGTCAGACCTACGCATGGCGCCGGGCTGCACTGGTCTGCGCGGCGGTGGAGCCAGGCGAGCGGGTGCTCGATATCGCCGCCGGAACTGGCACCAGCAGTGAGCCGTTCGCCAACCAAGAGATCGAGGTGGTCCCGGCTGACTTCTCGCTGGGGATGCTGCGCGAGGGTCATCGCCGGCGCCCGGACATGCCGTTCACGGCTGCGGATGCGTTGCATCTGCCGTTTGCGGACGAGTCTTTCGACGTGGTTACGATGTCCTTTGGCCTGCGCAACGTTACCGACGTCGCCGCCGCGCTCCGTGAGTTCGCTCGGGTGACCAAGCCCGGTGGCCGGTTGGTGATTTGTGAGTTCAGCCAGCCCGTATGGCGTCCGCTGCGCACGGCGTACCTGGGCTACGTGATGCGGGCCCTGCCCGCAGTGGCACGCCGGATCAGTTCCAATCCCTCGTCGTACGTCTACCTTGCCGAATCGATTCGCGAGTGGCCCAGCCAATCGGAGTTGGCCCAGACCATCGGTGCCTCCGGTTGGTCGTCAGTGACGTGGCGCAACCTTACGACCGGCATCGTGGCCATCCACCACGCCGTGTTGACCTAGGCCCGTGAACCGTCCGGGTGCCGGTGGACTCCCGTATGCTGCATCGCGCAGCGACATCGTGGTTGACCCCATCATCGTGCCGCGTGTGTTGCCCCCTAAGATTGAGATGGCTTCATGATCATGATGCGTGTGCACCGAAAGGAAGGTGGACGAGGATGACCGATCCGTACCTACCCGTCCTATCCATGCTGGCGTTCGGTCTCCTTTTCGCGGGGGGCTCCATGGCTGGCGGCGCTCTGCTGGGTCGAAAAACGTACAACCGCGCCAAGGCTGAGGCCTACGAGTGCGGTATCCAGCCCACCCCGCAGGCGTTGGACGGCGGTCGCATTCCGATCAAGTACTACATGACAGCGATGTTGTTCATCGTGTTTGACGTCGAAGTTCTCTTTCTTTATCCCTTCGCCGTGGCGTTCGATCAAGTGGGGTTGTTCAGCGTGCTAGCCATGCTGCTCTTCCTCTTCGTCGTTTCCGTTCCCTTCATCTACGAATGGAGCAGGGGCGGTCTGGAATGGGACTAACAACACTGGGAGTGTGTGACGCATGGGTCTAGAGGAAAAGCTTCCCTCAGGCATCGTTTTGACCTCGGTCGAGGGATTAGTGGGGCAGATGCAGTCCCGGTCGGTCTGGCCGGCCACGTTCGGTCTCGCCTGTTGCGCGATCGAGATGATGGCGGTCGGTACGCCGGACTACGACATCTCACGTTTTGGGATGGAGCGCTTTGCCGCGACTCCCCGCCAGGCCGACCTGATGATTGTCGCGGGGCGGGTCAGCCAGAAGATGGCTCCGGTCGTGCGCCAGGTCTACGACCAGATGCCCAATCCGAAGTGGGTGTTGTCGATGGGCGTATGCGCAAGTTCGGGTGGGATGTTCAATAACTACGCGATCGTGCAGGGTGTGGACCACATCGTGCCGGTGGATGTCTATCTACCCGGTTGTCCGCCGAGACCGCAGATGCTGATTAACGCGATCCTGGAATTACACGAGCAGATCCGTTCGTCCAAATTCGGTGTCGATCGGGTCAAGGCTGCGCGAGCGGCCGAGGCTGCGGCAATGAACGCGACGCCAACGCACGAGATGAAGGGCTTGTTGGCGTGACGACAGCGCAGCGAGGAAACGCAGCGAAGCAAGGCCCGGAGCAAGCGCGGAGTTACGTCGAGGGGGGCATCGCGTGAGCGAGGACAAGGCAAAAAAGGACGCCGTTGCCGAGATCGAGACCGCCGAATTAGCTGGCGACGAGAACAAGGTCGCCGACGGTAAGAACACGATCGACCGGGTCAACGCTCCCGCAGCCACCGAGGACCAGGTGGTTAGCACCACGCAGGCTCAAGAGACCGGATCCGGCTCGGTCAGCACGATGGACCCCGACGGTTCGCCGCCGGTCAAGATGGGCGAGCGCCGTGGCATGTTCGGCAGTTCACTTGGCTTGGACACCACGGGGTACGGCGGGTTGGTCCAGCCGCTGTTGTTCCCCGGATCGAGCGAGCGTCCCTACGGTGGCTACTTCGATGAGGTCGCCGACGCTCTACTCGAGGTGCTGGGCGATCGTCACGGCGACGCCATCATCCGGTTGGTTATCGACCGCGGTGAGATGACGCTGCACGTGCGTCCGGAGCACCTCCGGTTGGTTGCGCAAAACCTACGGGACGACGCCGGATTGCGATTCGAGATGTGCAGCGGTGTCTCCGGGGTCAACTACCCGGGCGATGTCGGTAACGAGCTACACGCGGTTTATCACTTCCTCTCGATCACCAACGCCTCACGTCGGCTTCGGGTCGAGGTGGTCTGCTCGGACGACGACCCCCGGATCCCGTCGATCGTAGATATCTATCCGGCGGCGAATTGGCACGAGCGTGAGACCTTTGACATGTTTGGGATCGTGTTCGAGGGCCACCCGGCTCTGACCCGAATACTGATGCCGGACGACTGGCCAGGTCACCCCCAACGCAAGGACTACCCGTTGGGCGGGATCCCCGTGGAATACAAGGGAGCCACCATCCCGGCTCCAAGCGAGCGCAGGAGTTACACCTGATGGCTACTCACACTGAGAACACCGAAACCCAAGACCTCTACGGCGACGATGACGTCGGGGCTGTCTTTACTGCCGGAGGCGGTGACTGGGACCAGGTCGTCGAAGACATCGCGGCAGTCGGCGAAGAGCGCATCGTCGTCAACATGGGACCGCAGCACCCCTCGACGCACGGTGTGCTGCGGCTCATCCTCGAACTCGACGGTGAAACGGTGCGCGAGGCGCGGGCCGGCATCGGCTACCTGCATACCGGTATTGAGAAGAACATGGAATACCGCACCTGGGTTCAAGGGACGACCTTCTGCACCCGGATGGATTATCTGACGCCCATCTTCAACGAGACGGCTTACTGTCTCGGCATCGAAAAGTTGTTGGGCATCACCGATCAAATTCCCCAGCGCGCTAGCGATATCCGGGTGCTGACCATGGAGTTGAACCGGATTGGTTCGCACGCGATCGCGCTCGGTACCGGCGGGCTCGAGTTGGGCGCCACCACCGTGATGACGGTGTGCTTCCGTGAGCGGGAGCGGTTGTTGAGGTTCTTCGAGGCTGTGACCGGCCTGCGGATGAACCACGCGTACGTTCGACCCGGCGGTGTCTCGCAGGACGTCCCGGCCGGCGCGCTCGACATGCTCGAGGACGAACTGGTCGACCTCAAACGCGGGATGCGTGAGATCGAGTCGTTGCTGCTTGAGAATCCGGTGCTGCGGGGTCGCACGGTCGACGTGGGGCACCTGAGTTTGGCGGGATGCATGGCCCTGGGCATTACTGGGCCGATTCTGCGATCAACGGGTTTGCCGCACGACCTGCGCAAGTCAGACCCGTACTGCGGCTACGAAACCTACGATTTTGACGTCATCACTCGGGACAGCATGGACGCCTACGGCCGGCTCTGCATCCGGATTGACGAGATGTGGGAGTCGATCAAGATCTCCGAGCAGGCCATCGCCCGACTTCGCGCTTCCGAGGGTGAGCCGTTCATGGTGGCCGACAAGAAAATCGCCTGGCCGGCGCAACTCAGTGTGGGTGCCGACGGGCAGGGCAACTCGCTGGACCACATCCGCAAGATCATGGGTGAGTCGATGGAGTCACTGATCCACCACTTCAAGTTGGTGACCGAGGGCTTCCGGGTGCCACCGGGGCAGGCCTACGCCGCGATCGAATCACCCAAGGGCGAGTTGGCGGTACACGTCGTGTCTGACGGCGGGACGCGACCCTTCCGAGCACATTTCCGCGATCCGTCGTTCAACAACCTACAAGCGGCCTCCGTGCTCAGCGAAGGCGGCCTGGTCGCGGACGTGATCGTGGCCGTAGCCTCGATCGACCCGGTCATGGGAGGGGTGGATCGATAGTGTCCGTCAACGGCAACCACGACGCAGGAGCACCGGGGGACGCCCGGGAGCAATTGCACGAGGCAGCAACCCCCGGCCCCGTTCATCACCACACGCCGCTACAGCCGTCCGACGAGGGCTACTCGGCGGAACAGTTGGGTTCGATGCAGGCCGACGCGGCGCTGATCATCGCCAAATACCCGCAGCCGCAATCGGCGTTGTTGCCGTTGTTGCACTTGGTGCAGAGCGTCGATGGGTATATCACCGGTCGAGGAGTTCATTTCTGCGCTGACGAACTTGATCTCAGCACGGCGGAAGTCAGCGGCGTCGCCACTTTTTACACGCAGTACAAGCGCCACCCCAATGGTGAATACACCGTCGGGGTCTGCACCAACACCCTGTGCGCGGTGATGGGCGGAGACGAGATCTTCGACGAGGTGAGTGACCACCTAGGTATCGGCCACGACGAAACCACCGGCGACGGCACCATCACCCTCGAGCGCGTCGAGTGCAACGCGGCCTGTGACTATGCCCCCGTGGTGATGGTCAACTGGGAGTTTTTCGACAACCAGACTCCGGAGTCGTCCATCGCCTTGGTCGATGAGTTGCGCGCTGGCAACGACATCGTCCCGACGCGTGGGGCGGCGAAGGTGTGCACGTTCAAGCAGGTCGCGCGGGTTCTCGCTGGCTTCAGCGACGGCCGTGCGGACGAAGGTATAGGCGCTGGTGGGCCCTCCCTAGAGGGTCTGCGCGTTGCGCGCGACCACGACTGGGTGGCACCTGTGGGGGCAACAAAGCCCTATCGGCCGGGCGAGGGACATGAGCCCGAACACAACACCGGTTTCGACACGGCTGCGGCCGATGAGGGCACCAAGCCCAAGGCTGGTCAGCGCAGTTCCACCAACGCACCGACCAACGACGCCGACCAGAAACCGAGTGACGGCAAGGTCAACACCGAAGCCGAATCTGGCCCGGCCACGAGCACCGGAGGAGACGAATCGTGAGCACTCAGTTAACTCCGATCCTGTCCCAGTTCTGGGATCACCCCCAGTCCTGGACCTTGGACACCTACGAACAGCACGATGGGTACGCCGCGCTGCGGACGGCACTGGATACCCCGACCGAGGATTTAGTGGAGATGGCGAAGTCCTCGGGACTTCGCGGCCGAGGGGGTGCCGGTTTCCCGACCGGCATGAAGTGGGGGTTCCTGCCCCCCGACGACGGCGGCCCCCGCTACCTCGTGATCAACGCCGACGAGTCTGAGCCGGGCACCTGCAAAGACACCCCGTTGATGATGGCCGCGCCCCACTTCCTCATCGAAGGCATGATCATCACCTCGTATGCCATCGGTTGCAAGCACGCATTTATCTATATTCGGGGCGAGATCGTGCACGTCGTGCGGCGTGTCCAGCGCGCTGTCGAAGAGGCGTATGCCGCGGGCTATCTGGGTAAGGACATCTTGGGCAGGGGTTTCGATCTGGACATCACCGTGCACTCCGGTGCGGGTGCCTACATCTGCGGGGAGGAGACCGCGTTGCTGGACTCGCTTGAGGGTCGGCGCGGTCAGCCACGGCTGAAGCCGCCGTTCCCAGCGGTAGCCGGGCTCTACGCCCGCCCTACCGTGGTCAATAACGTGGAGAGCATCGCGAGTGTGCCCTCCATCGTGCTGCACGGCTCCGACTGGTTTGCCGATCTAGGCACCGAGAAGTCCAACGGCTACGGGTTGTTCAGTCTGTCGGGTCACGTTACTCGGCCCGGCCAATACGAAGCGCCGCTCGGGATCACCCTGCGTGAACTACTGGAGATGGCGGGGGGCATCCGTGAGGGGCACCAGCTGAAGTTCTGGACGCCGGGAGGTTCCTCTACGCCGATCCTGACCGACGAGCACCTCGACGTGCCGCTGGACTTCGAGTCGATGGTCGAGGCAGGGTCAATGCTCGGCACCCGAGCGCTCCAGATCTTCGACGAGACGACCTCGGTGGTACGTGCGGTTTCGCGGTGGACCGACTTCTACGCCCACGAGTCCTGCGGCAAGTGCACTCCCTGCCGGGAGGGCACGTTCTGGCTGAAGCAGATCATGGAACGGCTGGAGGTTGGACACGGAACCGAGGACGATATAGACAAACTCGTCGATATCTGTGACAACATCCTGGGTCGCGCGTTCTGCGCCCTCGGCGACGGTGCGACCAGCCCCATTACCTCTGCCGTGCAGTACTTCCGAGAGGAGTTCGAAGCGGGCATGCACACTAGTTGCGCCGAGTTGTTCCCGCCGCAGCGGTCGACGTTGTTCGCCAAGGAGGCGCTGCCAGTATGACAGTCAACACTTCACCCGCAGCCGGCGGTAACGCCGTAGACGAAGGCGACAATGCGGCCATCCCGGACGCTGTGCCCGACGTGACCTTGATGGTCGACGGTGTCGAGGTCAGCGTGCCAAAGGGCACTCTGGTGATCCGGGCTGCGGAGCAGATCGGCGTGCAGATCCCCCGCTTCTGCGACCACCCGTTGCTGGATCCCGTCGGTGCGTGTCGCCAATGTCTCGTCGAGGTGGCTATGCCGGATCGCGAAGGCAACGTCAAGCCGATGCCCAAGCCGCAGGCCTCATGCACCATGGCGGTCGGGGAAGGGATGCAGGTCAAGACGCAGCACTCTTCAGCCGTGGCCGAGAAGGCCCAGCACGGTCAGATGGAATTCCTGCTGATCAATCACCCCCTGGACTGCCCGGTCTGCGACAAGGGCGGCGAGTGCCCGCTGCAAAACCAGGCCATGTCGAGCGGTCGGCCGACGAGTCGCTTCGAGGACGTCAAGCGCACCTTCCCCAAACCGATCAACATCTCCTCCCAGGTTCTGCTTGATCGCGAGCGTTGTGTCCTATGCGCGCGGTGTACCCGTTTCTCCGATCAGATTGCCGGAGACCCGTTCATCGCACTGATCGAGCGCGGCGCACTGCAGCAGGTTGGCATCTACGAAGAGCAGCCCTTCGAGTCGTACTTCTCGGGCAACACCGTGCAGATTTGCCCGGTGGGTGCGCTCACCGGCTCCGCCTATCGGTTTAGGTCCCGCCCGTTCGACCTGGTTTCGACCGCCAGTGTCTGCGAGCACTGCGCATCGGGTTGTTCGATCCGCACTGACCACCGCCGCGGCACCGTGTTGCGCCGGATGGCGATGGATAATCCCGACGTCAACGAAGAGTGGAACTGTGACAAGGGCCGGTGGGCTTTCACCTACGCTGCGGCACCTGATCGCCTTCGCGATCCGGTGGTCCGTGGATTCGATGGGCAATACGCCGTTGCAACGTGGAACGAGGCACTGAGCGCCGCTGCTGGTGTCCTGGCGGCATCGCGTGCAGCGGGCACCGGTGCTGCGGTCCTGACCGGTGGCCGAGCCACGGTGGAAGACGCCTACGCCTACAGCAAGTTTGCGCGCGTTGCGCTGGGCACCAACGACATCGACTTTCGGGCGCGCCCGCACTCCGCCGAAGAAGCCGACTTCCTGGCCTCCAGCATCGTCAACCACTACGGTCTGACGTATGCCGATCTCGAGAGTGCTAGCGCGGTGCTCCTGGTGGGCTTTGAGCCAGAGGACGAGAGTCCGATGGTTTTCCTGCGGCTACGCAAGGCCAACCGCAAGAACAGCACCGCCGTCTATTCGGTGGCACCGTTCGCTTCACGCGGGTTGGCCAAGATGAACGGCACCCTGCTGTCGGCAGTCCCGGGCACGGAGGCAGAAATCCTCCATGCGCTCGGTGTCCGACGCCAACACGAGGGTCAGGCTCAGGAAGGGACGACCGAGCCGCTAGCCACCGGCGATCCGTTGCACCTCGCTTCGGATGCCTTGACCGCTGATGCCGTCATCCTGGTCGGCGAACGACTTGCCAGTGTCCCGGGGGGTCTGTCAGCAGCAGCAGCTTTGGCCACCGTGACCGGTGCCCGTCTGGGTTGGGTGCCCCGGCGCGCGGGCGAGCGCGGTGCGCTGACGGTGGGTGCGCTTCCCACGTTGTTGCCGGGAGGTCGCCCGGTCGATGACGAGGTTGCGCGCGCCGAAGTGTCGCAGGCGTGGGGCGCTGAGGTGCCATCGGCCCGGGGCCGAGACACGACCGAGATTCTCCGGGCGGTGTTGAGCGGTGAGATCAGCACACTGCTCGTAGGCGGTGTCGACCCCGACGACTTGCCAGACCCGGTGCTCGCGCGAGCCGCGTTGGAAAAGGCTTTCGTCATCTCGCTGGAAATTCGCGAATCGTCCGTGCATGACTTTGCCGACGTGATTCTCCCGGTGGCACCGCAACAGGAAAAGGCCGGGTCGTATGCCGACTGGGAAGGGCGACTATGTCCATTCGACAAGGCTTTGGAGTCCAACGCCTGGAGTGACCACGCGATGCTCGATGCATTGGCCTCCACCATGGGAGTGCCCCTCGGTGCCCGCAGCCTGACGTCCCTGCGTCACGAGATGACCGGACTGGGAGCCTGGGAGTCCGCGCACTCGATGGCCGTGGTGTCACCTGCGCCGACCGCTGAACCGGGCGAAGGGGAGGCAATCCTCGCCACCTGGCACCATCTGCTGGATGCGGGGTCGCTGCAGGACGGTGAGCCGTTCCTAGCCGGCACCGCCCCCCTAGCGAACGCTCGGATGTCGCCGCTCACCGCCGCATCGATCGGTGCCGCCGACGGCGGGAACGTGACGATCAGTCATGGGGTAGGCAGCATTACGGTTCCGTTGACCCTCACCGCGATGCCCGACCGGGTGGTGTGGCTGCCGACGAACTCGACGCATTCGCGCGTGCGCCCCATGCTTGGTGTGGACTCCGGAGCCGTGGTCACGATCGCCTGCGCTCGGGCGACAGTCGTCTCAGGAGGTCAAGCGTGATCGCTGCTCAAGTCGTCCACGTCGTAGCCGGAAGCGCGTTCGTGGCCTCGGATCTACCTGCGGCTGACTTCAGCGACACTCCGTGGTGGTTGTCGCTCATCAAAGCGCAGTTGATCGGCGTTTTCCTGCTCGTGAACGTCTTGATCGTCATCTGGTTTGAGCGCCGAGTCGTTGGCCGGATGCAGCAGCGTCCGGGCCCCAACCGCTTTGGGCCCTTTGGGTTGTTCCAAACTCTGGCCGATGGCCTGAAGTTGATGATGAAGGAAGACGTGACGCCCAAGGCGGCCGACAAAGTCATGTTCATCATCGCCCCGCTGCTCGTAGGATCTCTGGCTTTCGTTTCGTTCGCCATCATCCCGCTGGGCGGCACGGTGGAAATGTTCGGGCACACCACACCGCTGCAGTTGACCGACACCCCGGTGGCCACGCTGCTGGTCTTGGCAGTGGCCGGTGTAGGGGCCTACGGTTTCGTTTTGGCGGGTTGGTCCTCAGGGTCGACCTACCCGCTGCTGGGTGGGCTGCGCTCCACTGCTCAGGTCATTTCGTACGAGATCGCCATGGGTTTGTCGCTCGTCGCGGTCTTCCTCTACGCGGGGTCGATGTCCACCTCGCAGATCGTGGCGGCGCAGGCAGACTTGTGGTTTGTCATCCCCCTGTTTTTCTCGTTCGTCATCTATCTCGTGACGATGGTCGGCGAAACGAACCGGTTGCCGTTCGACTTAGCCGAAGGCGAAGGGGAACTCGGTGGTGGTTTCCACACCGAATACTCCTCGATGAAGTTTGGGATGTTCTTCCTCGGCGAATACATCAACATGTTCACCGTATCCGCGTTGGCCACCACCCTGTTTCTGGGTGGCTGGCAGGCACCTCCGGGTATCGCCTGGATTAACGACGGCATGTTTAACGAGGGCTGGTGGGGGCTGCTGTGGTTCGTCATCAAGATGTGGTTGTTTATCTTCGGTTACGTGTGGCTGCGCGGTTCGCTGCCTCGAGTTCGTTACGACCAGTTCATGAAGTTGGGCTGGAAGGTGATGATTCCGGCCGCCCTGGCCTGGGTTGTTGCCGTATCGCTTATCCGTGCAGCTCAGATTGGCTACTTCGGCGACGGACAGTGGGTCACGGTCATCACGGTGGTCGCGATTGCGTTCGTGGTGGTCGTGCCGCTATCGATCCTGTCTTTTAAGAAGGAATCGGCACGTCGAAACCGCGAGGAGGCCGCCGTGCCTCCGGATGAGATTGATCCGTTTGCCGGGGGTTACCCGGTGCCGCCCCTACCCGGACAGCGGTTGGTCGAGCGACCCAAGGCCGTTAAGGCCGCTGAGCCGGTGCGCATCGACGCCGGGTCGGGCTCAACGCGAGTGAACTCGGAGGATGACCGTGGCTGACGAAGACAAGAAGGCGCAAGATATCGAGCTGACCGGCAGCAAGGGGGACAAAATCCTTCGACCCGAAGGGGAGACCGGGAAGAACACGGACAGCATCACACCGCAGCGCCGCAACGACGACGGAGCGCAACAGGACAAGAAGACCAATTTTATGGCGGACTTGTTGGCGCCGGTTGCAGGTTTCGGCGTGTCCTTCAGCACGATGTTCCGCAAGGTGACCACCGAGGAATACCCCGAGAAGCCCCGCCCTACTCAGGCCCGATTCCACGGTCGACACCAACTCAACCGGTATGCCGACGGGTTGGAAAAGTGCATCGGTTGCGAGTTGTGCGCCTGGGCATGCCCGGCCGACGCAATTTTGGTCGAGGGTGCCGATAACACCGACGAAGCCCGCTTTTCTCCTGGCGAGCGATACGGGCGTGTCTACCAAATCAACTACCTCCGGTGCATTTTTTGTGGTCTCTGTATCGAGGCGTGCCCCACCCGTGCGTTGACGATGACCAACGAATACGAACTTGCCGATAGCGAGCGCGCGCCGCTGATCTACGAAAAGCACCAATTGCTGGCACCGCTGGGCGAGGGTATGTTGCGCACGCCCCTGCCCATGGCTGACGGCACCACCGACGCCGACTACTACAAGGGTGATGTCACCGGGCCGACGAGCACGCAGCGGCAGTATGCAGAGGCTCGTGATGAGCAACGCGAAGCGGGCGCGACCGGCGAGCAGGATTCGGCACAGGAGGTTTACCGGTGAGTGGAGGCGAAGCGCTCCTTTTTTGGGTGCTGGCACCCGCCACGGTGCTGGGTGCGTTAGGACTTCTGCTCGCGCGTAAGGCTGTCCACGCAGCAATGTCGACTGCGCTGGTGATGGTTTCGTTGGGGGTCTTCTATATCGCTCAAGACGCTGAGTTCGTCGGGATCATTCAGATCTTCGTGTACTCGGGCGCAGTGATGATGCTCTTCCTCTTCGTGGTGATGCTGGTGGGCGTGGACGCATCGGACTCGCTCGTCGAAACGCTTCCTGGACAGCGAGTTTTCGCCTACATCTTTGGGTTCTCGTTCGCCATCGTCATTATGCTCGGATTAGCCCGCGTCGACTTCGGTGACCCCACCGGCCTAGCGGCAGTTCAAGAAGAAGGCACCGTCACCGCGCTCGCCCGAGAGATCTTCACCCGGCAGGTTTTCGGCTTCGAGCTCCTCGGCGCGTTATTGGTGATCTCGGTGATGGGAGCCATGGTGTTGGCGCACCACGAGCGGCTGACGCCGCCTATCACCCAGCGCAACCGCTCCGACCGGACGATTGCGTCGGGCAAGTGGCTGTCCGGTCGACCAAACCCGGGTGTATACGCGCGGCACAACGCCGCCGACACCCCGGCCTTGCTGCCCGACGGCACGCCCACCGAAGAGTCCGTGCCACGTGTGCTGGTGGCGCGGGGCCAGGTTGCGTCGGTGACAAGTTACGCGGCCACGACCGATGCGGCATACGAAGCCATCTCGGACGGGGAGAGCGAGGAGGTCACGCTCATGGAGCAACCGCAGACCAAGTCTGGCCACGTGGATGGAGACGATCTGCGATGACGCTTGCTGCCTATATTTACCTCGCGACGATTTTGTTCACGATGGGTGCCCTGGTGGTGCTCACTCGGCGCAACACGATCGTCGTATTCATGGGTGTCGAACTCATGTTGAACGCTTGCAACTTGTCATTGGTGACGTTTTCCCGGATGCACGGGACGTTGGATGGTCAGGTTTACGCCCTTTTCGTGATGGTCGTCGCGGCCGCCGAAGTGGTCGTCGGTCTGGCCATCATCATGTCCATCTATCGGGCCCGTCGCTCCGCATCCGTGGACGACGCCAACCTTTTGAAGTTGTAAGGAGCGGGCTGAGTGTCTGTGCTTACCAATACCGTCGGCTTTGCGCTGGCCGATCCCAGCGCCGTCCGCGCCACTGAAGCTGGCGGATTTGCTGCTTTCGGTTGGTTGATGATCGCGCTGCCGCTGCTCGGCGCGGCCATCTTGCTGATCGGCGGCAAGGCGACCAACTCATGGGGTCCTTCCTTCGCCATGGGCCTGTCCTGGGCCAGTTTCGTCGTGGGGGTGGGCATCGTTGCCCAACTCGCGGGTATGCCGAGTGAAGAGCGCGCGCTGTCCCTGCAGATGTGGGAGTGGGTGGCCGCAGGGAGCCTGAGCGTCAACGTCGGGCTGCTGCTCGACCCGCTGTCGCTGACTTTCGTTATGCTGATCACGTTCGTCGGGTCCTTGATTCACGTCTACTCCCTCGGCTACATGGAGCACGACCCCGACCAGCGACGCTTTTTCGCCTACCTCAACCTCTTCGTCGCCGCCATGCTGATCTTGGTGCTGGCCGACTCTTACCTCTTGCTCTTCGTCGGTTGGGAAGGTGTGGGTCTCGCGTCCTACCTGCTCATCGGATTCTGGAACTACAACCCCGAATTCGCTACCGCCGCCAATAAGGCCTTCGTGGTCAACCGCATCGGAGACGTCGGTTTGATCACCGCGATGGCGGTGTTGTTCTCCAGCCTGGGGGCACTCGACTTTGCGACGGTGCACGGTGAGGCCGCATCGATGAGCCAAGGCACGCTGCTGGCGGTTGGTCTGCTGCTACTCCTTGGCGCCTGCGGTAAGTCTGCGCAGTTCCCGCTGCAGTCCTGGTTGGGGGACGCCATGGCTGGCCCTACGCCGGTTTCGGCGCTGATTCACGCCGCCACCATGGTCACCGCCGGTGTGTACCTCGTCGCCCGCAGTCAAGCGATCTACGACCTGACGCCGGACGCGCGTCTTGCCGTCGCCTCGGTCGGTGCTATCACGTTGATCTACGGCGCTGTTGTCGGTTGCGCCAAAGACGACATGAAGAAGGCGCTCGCCGCCTCGACGATGAGCCAGATCGGTTACATGATGTTGGCCGTCGGCTTGGGGCCGATCGGCTACGTCTTCGCGATCTTCCACCTCGTCACGCACGGCTTCTTTAAGGCTGGGATGTTCCTCGGTGCGGGCTCGGTCATGCACGGCATGAACAACCGGGTCAACATGCGCCGGTTTGGTGGTGTCAACAGCGTCATGAAGATCACCTGGTTGACCTTCATGATGGGTTGGCTCGCGATCTTGGGCGTTCCCCCGTTCGCGGGCTTCTGGTCCAAAGACAAGATCATCGAGGCCGCCTTCGTCGGTGAAGGGTGGCAGCCCTGGGTCTTTGGTCTGACTGCGCTCATCGGCGCCGGAATTACCGCCTTCTATATGTCCAGGCTCTTTTTCATGACGTTCCAGGGCAAGGCTCGCTGGGAAGATGACCAGCACCCGCACGAGTCGCCCCTGCTGATGACCGTGCCGATGATGATCTTGGCGTTCGGTTCGATCGGACTGGGTGCGGCCTTGGGGCCCACGGGTCTCCTGGAGGGGTGGCTGGAGCCGGTCTTCGGGTCCGAGGAGCACGGGGAGCCGGTCCTCGCTATCTGGCTCATCATCGCGCTGACCCTGACGCTCGTGGCTGCGGGTGCCCTCTTGGCCTACACGATGTACTGGAAGGACGACGTGCCACAGACTGCTCCAGAGGGGACATTGGTGACTCAGGCCGCTCGCCGTGACCTCTACCAGGACGACTTCAACGAGGTTTTCCTGCGTGCCCCCGGCCAAGGTTTGGTTGACATAGCGAAAGTCAGCGATCGTGATGTGGTCGAAGGAGGAATGGTCGCCAAGACCACCGGTGGGGTTGCTGGCTTGTCCGCCGCCCTGCGTCGAACTCAGACCGGCTTCGTCCGCTCCTACGCCATGACCATGACGATCGGCATCGTGGCCATCATCATTGCGGTGTTGGTGATGCAGTCATGAACGACTTCCCCTGGCTAACCACGCTGCTCCTGGTGCCGGCGATCGGTGGTGCCATCGTCGCGATGCTCCCCTCCGGTTTTGCCCGGGTGCGTGAAGTTGCGTTTGGTATCTCGCTGCTCACACTCGTTATCGGAGTGCTCGCCGCCTTGCAGTTCAACGTCAGCGGTGGCGGCGACAGCCAGTTTCAGCTGACCGAGACGCACTCGTGGATTCCGCAGTTCGGGGTGAGTTACGCCCTAGGCATTGACGGCATCTCGCTGACGATGATTTTGCTCGGGGTGGTCTTGGTCCCGATCTGCTTGCTCGCCGCCTGGGACGACGTTCCGGTCTCGCAGGGGCGTCGTCAGCAGGGCTACTTCGCCTTGATGCTGATCCTCGAGGCGTTCATGATCGGTGTCTTCGCCGCCACCGACGTCTTCCTGTTCTACGTCTTCTTCGAAGCGATGCTGATTCCGGTCTACTTCCTGATTGGCTCCTTCGGTGGCCCAGGGCGAGCTAAGGCCGCAACGAGTTTCTTGCTGTACTCGCTCTTCGGTGGCTTGATCATGCTGGTCGCGGTGATCGCGGTGTACCTCCAAGGTCCTGGGGGCACCGACGGGTTCCTGATTGAAAACCTGACGGGTCTGGAGTTCAGCACCTGGGTCGAGCGCCTCCTCTTCCTCGGCTTCTTCATCGCCTTCGCCATCAAGGCCCCGATGTGGCCCGTCCACACGTGGCTGCCGCACGCGGCCGCCGAGGCACGACCAGCCACCTCGGTGCTGCTGGTGGGTGTGCTCGACAAGGTCGGCACCTTCGGGATGATCCGCTTCTGCCTGCAGATGTTCCCCGACGCGAGCCGCTGGGCGACCCCTGCGGTCATGACGTTGGCCGTGTTGTCGATCCTGATCGGTGCCATGTTGGCCATCGGCCAGCGCGACATGATGCGCTTGATCGCCTACACCTCAATCAGCCACTTCGGCTTCATCGTGTTGGGCATCTTCGCAGTCACGACGGTGAGCCAGTCGGGTTCGACGCTCTACATGGTCAACCACGGGTTTACGACTGCTGCCCTGTTCCTTATCGCGGCCATGCTGATCCAGCGTCGAGGCTCGCGGGACATCGCGGACTTCGGCGGATGGCAGCGCGTGACGCCGTTGATCGCCGGCTCGCTGCTCGTTGCCGGGCTCTCGGGATTGGCGCTGCCGGGCCTAAACTCGTTTGTCTCCGAATTCATGGTCATTATCGGAACGTTCCAGACTTACCCGATCTTCGCGGTCATCGGCACGATGGGTGTGATTCTCGCGGCTCTCTACATCCTGTTGATGTACCAGAAGGTAGCGACCGGCCCAGAGCCTGAGGGATTCGAAGGCACGCCGGATATGACGACCCGCGAGAAGGCAGTGGTCGCTCCGCTGATCGTTGCTTTCCTGTTCCTCGGTTTCTATCCCAAGCCTGCGTTGGACGTGCTCGAACCGGCCGTGAGCACCACGCTGCAGTACGTGGGAGTAAGTGACCCCGCACCCACCGGAGATCCAGCGAATGCGGTTGAGGGGAGTGAACACTGATGGGTGAATTCGTTGCTCCCGAGATTGACTACTTAGCGTTACTGCCGTTAATTATCGTCTTCGTCGGTGGACTCATCGGCGTTGCGGTCGAAGGTTTTGCTGGCCCCGCACGGCGCTACTCGATCCACCTGCCCCTGGCCCTTGTCACCTTGGTGGCGGCACTGGTTGCGGTGGTATTCGTCGGGCCTGACCACAAGGGCCTGACTGCTGCAGGCGCAGTGGCTAACGACGGTCCGGCGCTGCTGCTGCAGGGACTCGTGCTCTCGCTGGCGATCATCGGCGTCTTGGTCATGAGCGAGCGTTTCGGTGGCACAGCCCCCGATGCGTTCACCCAGGCTGGAGTGTCGGTTCCTGGATCGGCGGAAGAAGCGCTAGCGGTAAAGGTCGGCGCGACCACCACGGAGGTCTACCCGCTAACGCTGCTCGGCGTGGGCGGCATGATGCTGTTCCCGATGGCCAACGACCTGCTGGTCATGTTTATCGCGCTCGAAATCCTGTCGCTGCCGCTCTACATCATGTGCGGCCTCGCGCGTCGTCGCCGGCTGTTATCGCAAGAAGCCTCGCTGAAGTACTTCTTGCTGGGTGCTTTCTCGTCGGCCTTTTTCCTTTTTGGTGCCGTCTTGGTCTACGGCTACGCCGGATCGATGCGCTTCGACGAGATCGCAGTAGCCATCACCAGCGAAGTCGGAATGGACGGCTTGCTCCTTCCCGGGCTCCTGTTGATTGCCACCGGTCTGTTGTTCAAAGTAGGTGCCGTTCCGTTCCACGCGTGGACCCCCGACGTTTATCAGGGTGCCCCGACTCCGGTGACCGGGTTCATGGCCGCTTGCACCAAGGTGGCCGCGTTCGGTGCGTTGCTCCGCGTCTTCTACGTGGCCGGTGAGTCCGTGCGGGCCGACTGGCAGCCGATCTTGGCGGCCGTGGCGGCGCTGACGATGATCGTCGGTGCGGTGATGTCGGTCGGTCAGAACGACATCAAACGCCTCCTGGCTTACTCATCCATCGCGCACGCCGGGTTTATCTTGGTCGGCTTCTTGGCGCTGGACGCGACCGGGGTCTCCAGCACCATGTTCTACCTGACGGCCTACGGCTTCATGACGATCCCCGCGTTCGCGCTGATCACCATGGTCCGGTCCGCAGGCACCGAAGCAACGTACGTCCCGCAATGGTCGGGCTTGGCGAAGTCGAGCCCCTGGGTTGCTGGCGGCTTCAGTTTCTTACTCCTGGCCTTCGCGGGCATCCCGCTCACGTCCGGCTTCACCGGCAAGTTCGCGGTGTTCTCTGCGGCCGTGGGCAACGGGTGGACCTGGCTTGCCGTGATTGGCGTGCTGGCTAGTGCCGTGACGGCGTACGTCTACTTCCGCATCATCGTGGTGATGTACTTCGGCGAACAAACCGGCGACACCGTCGCGGTGACTCCCTCGTCGCTGACCACGTTCGCCATCGCGGTCGGTGTGTTGGTGACCCTTGGCCTGGGCGTCATGCCTTCACCAATGCTGGAGTTGGCGCAGCAGGCTTCGCAGTTCATTCGCTGATGAAAGGTGCCCCGACTCTGCTCCCGGGTGCCGACGAGCAACTGCACGACGGCCTGCTCGATGGCTTAGCGGTCGTTGATGCGCGTCTGCGTGAGGTGGTCGATCACAGCGACCCCTTTATCGCTGAGGCCGCAGGCCATCTGGCCAACGCGGGTGGTAAACGGTTCAGACCGCTGTTGACGCTACTGTGCGCGCAGGCCGGTGATGGAATCAACGCCGACGTTGTCGAAGCCGCTGTCGGGGTAGAACTCACCCACCTGGCCTCGCTTTATCACGACGACGTCATGGACGAGGCCGAGTTGCGCCGCGGAGTGCAAAGCGCGAACGTCCGCTACGGCAACGCCACGTCTATTCTGGTGGGCGACCTGCTGTTCGGGACGGCATCGTCGGTGATTGCTGATCTGGGACCAGAAGCCGTGAAGATCCAAGCGCAGACCTTTGTCCGACTCTGCGCGGGGCAAATCCGAGACGAACGACCCCCTGCTGCTCACGACGACCCGGTCGAGCATTACCTCAGCGTCCTGTCGGACAAGACAGGGTCGCTGATCGCCACGGCAGCTCGGTATGGCGCCATGTTCGGTGGGGGAAACCCAGACCTCATCGAGACTCTGACCCGTTTCGGCGAGCAATTGGGGACACTCTTTCAACTGGCCGACGATCTTCTCGACATCACCTCCGACGTTGAAGAGTCCGGCAAAGTGCCCGGCGCAGATTTGCGCGAAGGCAAGGTCACGTTGCCGGTCTTGTACGCCCGTTCGCTGGCGGCGTCCGGCGATTCCCGGCTGCTTGATCTACTCAGTGGCCCCATTGGCAGTCCGGACGACGTAGCCGAAGCCGTCGGCCTGCTTCGAGCGCATCCAGCGATGGATCAGGCTCGCGAGCATACGGCGACTATCGCCGCACAAACACGCTCACTCCTAGACGAACTCGGTGACGGTGCGGCGATCGTCGCGCTGCGGTCGCTGGTCGACGGTGTAGCCGACCGCACGAGCTAAGCAAGACTTTCGTTGAGGGCCTTCACCGCAGTTGCGACGCCGTCCTCGTCATCGACACGTTGCGCAAGTTCGCGAGCGCATCGTTGTAGACCGTCTGCAGAGCCCGGCGCAGTCACGCGGTGCAGCGCCGCTGTCAACCGCTGGCGAGTGACGTCCGAACGACGCAACGGCTCTGCAGCAACGCCCAAGCGGTGAGCCCTGGTCGCCCAAAAGGGCTGATCGCCCATGTGGGCCACCACCACCTGCGGCCTCCCGCTGCGCACCGCGGATCCGGTCGTCCCGGCGCCGCCGTGGTGGACGACGGCGTCACATCGAGCAAAGAGCCAATCGTGCGGGACGTGGTCCACCAGGGTGACGTCGTCGTGACCTAAGAGGTGCGGGCTGACCTCGGCCCAACCGTTGCTGACGATGGGATGCACCCCCGCTTCGCCAGCAGCATCAATGAGTAGGCGTGCTGTCCCGGCAGGGTCCTTCGTGGTCATACTCCCGAAGCCGAGGTAGGCGACCGGCAGCGAGTTCTCGTGGGCCGTGGCGATCGCCGTCTCGATGCGCGCCGCCTCTCGCGGATCCAAACTGGCACCAAAGGGGGGCCAATAGCCCGTGATGGTGACGTTGGGTTGATCCGGAGCCGGGGGGACGACGTACCTGCTGGTTCCCACGAGCACCGGCATTTCGCGGAGGCGGGCCAGCAGCCAGCCGCCTCGGGTGCGTCGGTGGCCCAATCGCTGACGGAGCTCGTCGCCGGGCACCCGCAGCAGCCGATAGGAGGCGGTGAGCACCGCGCGACCGGACAACGCGTTGATGCTGGAGTCGCGCGACGCGAAGACCGCAGTAGGTGAACTCGGTCCGTTGCGGCTGGGCATCACCGGGGTCAGCAGCGCAACGGCGTGCTGTTGGTCTCGCGCCACCGTCAGACTCGCGCACGCATCGGCGGTCAGGATGCCGCTGATGACAAGATCCGCGTTGCGGGTGTGCTGCCACATACCCTCAATGAGCGGCTGCGCAAAGCCATCCAGCACCTTCTGCAAGGCCCGACCCTCGCCGATGAGGGTGCGATGACCGCCCAACCACGCACGACCCGCAGGAGAGGAGGCAGCGTCCTGCACCGAGATGTCGAAGGGGGCCCAGTTCAGACCGGCGAGCTCGACCAGATCTGCGAAATCGCGACTGGTCAGCACCGTGACGATGTCGCCGGAAGCGCGCAGACCCTGGCCTAGGCTGAGGATCGGGGCGACGTCCCCGCGAGACCCCCAGGCCACGAGTGTGACGCGACGTGCCATCGGCTGATCTTACGTGGCGGTCCGGGCGGCGATCCGGTTGAGGCGATGCGCTCGTCCGACGTTGACGGTGGTGTCGAGTGTCAACACCGCCAAAGCAACCCACACGAGGGCGAAACCGATCCATCGGGAGGCGGGCATCGACTCACCCAACAGCACCACGGCGGTGAAGAGTTGCAGCACCGGCGTAACGAACTGCAGCAGTCCAATCGTCGTCAACGGAACGCGTCGAGCGGCCGCAGCAAAAAGAAGTAGCGGGATGGTGGTTGCGACCCCAGCGCTGGCGAGTAACAACGCGTGCGGCCAACCCTGCGAGGTGAAGGTCGCCTCGTTGGTCACGCTCAGATAGACCAAGGCACCGGCGGCGACGGGGGAGACCACCATCGTCTCTGCAGTCAACGACTGGACCGCTGATAGCGACGAACCGACCCGCTTTTTGACGAGGCCATAACTAGCAAAGGTCAACGCCAAACTGATGGAAATCCATGGCGGGCTGCCGTAGTCGATGGTGAGGTACGCCGCCGCGATGCCGCCGATGCCCACCGCAACCCATTGCGCGCGCCGCAACCGCTCGCGCAGAATGATGACTCCCAAGGCCACGGTCACCAACGGATTCAGGAAGTAGCCCAGGGCGGCCTCGGTAACGTGCTCGCTGAGCACGGCGAAGGTATAGATGGTCCAGTTGGTGGCGATCAGCGCACCGGCCGTGCCCACCGCGATCAGCACTCGAGGGCGCTTCAGCACCTGAGACATCCACCGCAGGTGGCCCAGGGCAGCCAAGATGATCAGGCAGAGCAGGAACGCCCACAGCACCCGGTGCACCAACACCTCAATGGCACCCGCGGGTCGCAGCAACGTCAGGTACAGCGGGAAGAGACCCCATAGCCCGTAGGCCGCCAGCCCGTATGCGGTGCCACGACCCTGCTGATCAGCGGCTGAACGAGCCTGGGTTGGGTTAGGGGCAGGCGAGGGTGGTGCCGAAGAGTTCACTCCTGAATGGTCCAGGTGTCCTTGCCGTTCAACAAGTCCTGCAGGTCAGCATCAGAGGTTGACCCACCGGCACTGGCGCGCGCACCGTCGACCTGAGCCCGCACCTGGTCGTCGTACGTCGGGCGCTCGACCTGGCGGAAGATGCCCATCGGCACGTGGGCCATAGTGGGGTCGTCGAGCCGCGACAGCGCAAAGGCTTGGGTGGGGTCATCGGCGGCCACATCGTGAGTGACGACGTCGCGCGTCCCCACCTCGGCGTTTGGTACCACCGACAGGGCTGAGCCATCGCGCACGACCACTGCGTCTTCGCCAACGCGGATGGGCTCCCCATCACGCAGGAAGGCTAAACGGGCCTTGCCCTGGTCGCGGTCCTTGATCAACTGGAACGCGCCATCGTTGAAGATGGGGCAATTCTGGTAGATCTCGACCAACGCGGTCCCACGGTGTGCCGCAGCTGCCGAGAGGACGTCGATGAGGTGCGAACGGTCGGAGTCCATAGTGCGGGCCACGAACGTGGCCTCGGCACCCAGAGCGAGCGAGACCGGGTTGAAGGGACGGTCCACCGACCCGACCGGGGTCGATTTGGTGACGGTGCCCATCTCGGAGGTCGGGGAGTACTGACCCTTGGTCAATCCGTAGATCTTGTTGTTAAACAACAAGATGGTCAGGTTGACGTTGCGGCGTATCGCGTGGATCAGGTGGTTGCCGCCGATGCTGAGTGCGTCGCCGTCGCCGGTCACCACCCAGACCGACAGGTCGCGCCGGGCGGTGGCCAAACCGGTTGCGATCGCCGGGGCACGTCCGTGGATCGAGTGCATGCCGTAGGTGTCGAGGTAGTAGGGGAAGCGCGAACTGCAGCCAATGCCAGACACGAAGACGATGTTCTCGCGGCGCAAACCCAAGTCGGGCAGAAACCCTTGGACGGCAGCGAGCACGGCGTAGTCGCCGCAACCGGGGCACCAGCGCACCTCCTGGTCAGAGGTGAAGTCCTTCTTGGTTTGCGATCGATCGCCGGGGTCGGTTGCGGGCACGCCGGAGGTGCCGTTGGCCGGCATACCCAGGGAGGTCGTCGTGGAACTCATCGGATCAACTCCTGCGCGATGATGGCCTGTTTGTGCAGGACTTCGGCTAGTTCCAGGGAGGTAAAGGGCAGACCGCGCACGGCGGTGTGCGAGTGAATGTCGACCAGGTAGCGGCCGCGAAGCAGCAACGCCAACTGGCCGAGGTTCATCTCCGGCACCACGACACGGTCGTAGTGGCGCAGCACCTCGCCGAGGTTGGCGGGAAAGGGGTTGAGGTGGCGGATGTGTGCTTGGGCGACCTGGGTGCCGGCGGCGCGGACTAGACGGGCCGCCGCCGAGATCGGGCCGAACGTCGAACCCCAACCCAGCACGAGCACTTTGGCCTCGCCGCTGGGGTCATCGACCTCGACGTCACCGATGGTGTCGGCGATCTTCTCGATCTTGGCCGCGCGCAACCGGACCATCTTGTCGTGGTTGTCGGGGTCGTAGGAAATGTGCCCGGTGACGTCGGCCTTCTCGATGCCGCCGATGCGGTGCTCAAGACCGGCGGTGCCGGGGATCGCCCACGGGCGGGCTAGCGTCTCGGGGTCACGCAGGAACGGGTGGAAGATATCGGTTCCATCGTCCTTCTTCGCGTTGGGCTTCGTCGCGAACTCGACCTCAAGCCTCGGCAGGTCGTCCACGCTGGGCACAGGCCAGGGCTCGGAGCCGTTGGCCAGATAGCCGTCGGAGAGCACAATCACCGGCGTCCGGTATGTCGTGGCGATCCGGACCGCCTCCATCGCGGCGTCGAAGCAGTCGGTCGGCGACTGCGGGGCCAGCACGGCGACCGGCGACTCGCCGTTGCGACCGTAGAGTGCCTGCATCAAGTCGGCCTGTTCGGTTTTGGTCGGCAAACCGGTGGAGGGCCCGCCGCGCTGGACGTCCACGATGACCAACGGCAGTTCGGTTGACACTGCCAAGCCGATGGTCTCGGCCTTGAGCGCCAACCCCGGGCCGGAGGTGGTGGTCACCCCCAGAGCCCCGCCGTAGGAAGCGCCCAAGGCCATGCCTACGGCACCGATCTCGTCTTCGGCTTGCATCGTGGTGATGTTGAAGTGCTTCAACGCAGACAGCGTGTGCAAGATGTCCGAGGCCGGGGTGATCGGGTAAGAGCCCAAGACGAGCGGAAGGCCGCTGCGTTGGGCGGCGCTGACGAGGCCGAGCGCCATGGCCTGTGATCCCGTGACGGTGCGGTAGGTGCCCGCCTTCATCGGTGCCGGAGCGACCTCGAACCGGACCGCGAAGTCCTCGGTCGTCTCGCCGTAGGCATGACCGGCGCGGAGCGCGGTCAGGTTGGCCTCGAGAATCTCTGGTCTCTTGGCGAACTTTGCTCGCAGGAAAGCCTCGGTGCTGTCCAATGGACGTGAGTACAGCCAGGACATCAGGCCCAAAGCCAGCATGTTCTTAGCGCGTTCTTTCTCCTTGCGGCTTAACCCGAAGTCGGCGAGCGCGGTGACCGTCATTGACGTCAGACCCAAGGCGTGAAGATGCCACGAGTCGAGGCTGCCGTCGTCCAACGGTGACGTGGTGTACCCCACCTTGGTGAGGTTGCGTTTGCTGAACTCGTCGGTGTTGGCGATGATCGTTCCGCCCCGGGGAAGGTCGGCGAGGTTGGCCATCAGCGCGGCCGGGTTCATCGCGATCAGGACGTCAGGAGAATCACCCGGAGTCATCACGTCGTGGTCGGCAAAGTTCAACTGGAAACTGGACACTCCGGGCAGCGTGCCCGCCGGCGCGCGAATCTCGGCTGGGAAATTCGGCAGCGTGGAGATGTCGTTGCCGAGCGAGGCCGTCTGCGAGGTAAATCGGTCACCGGTCAACTGCATACCGTCTCCGGAGTCCCCGGCGAAACGGATGACAACACGATCTAACCGACGCGATGGTTTCTTGCTCATATCATGTTCAATGTTACGGGACCGTAGGTTAATCCCCGAACTGGGCTTTGCTGGACACTGATGCCATGCGGATCTGCTTTGTGTGCCTCGGGAACATCTGTCGATCTCCGGCCGCTGAGGCGGTCTTCGTTCATCAGATGGCGGTCGGGAACGACTCAGCGCGTCCCGCTAGGGCCGCGCACTACGTTGAATCGGCGGGGACCGGGCCATGGCACGTGGGCGACCCGCCGCACGAGGGCACCGTGCGGGAGGCTTCGGGACGCGGAATCGCGATTGAGCACCGGGGGCAACAGTTCGGAGCTCACGACTTCGACCGCTTCGACCTCATCATCGCCATGGATTCGGCCAACGTGAGCGATCTGCGGGCGCTCGCGCCCGATGAGGCTGCACGCAACAAGGTGGTGCGGCTCGGCTCGTTCGCTCCGGGCGCGATCGGAGACGGCTTAGCGGGGTCCGGCGGCCTCGATGTGCCCGATCCCTACGGTCATCCTCAGGAGGCGTTCGCCGCCATGTTTGATCAGGTTGAGATCGCAAGCGCGGGTCTGCTGGATTGGTTGGCCAAGGGTGCGCCAGACTAGGAGACGTGCCGCAGCCCGTGACGTTGCCAGCCGACGTGATGCGTGATCATTCGCTCACGTCGGTGCGACCCATCCCTGGCGGCTCTGTAGCGAGCGTCTTTCGCGCAGAAGGCCCTGATGGGCCCCTCTTCGTCAAAACGATGCGCGACCCACCCGCCGATTTCTTCGATCGGGAGGCTGCGGGATTGAGGGCGCTGAGGGAGACCGCTGCGATCCCGGTGCCACGCGTCCTGTGGCACACGCCATCCACTTTGGCTTTGGAATGGATCGATCATCCCGAAGACAGCAGTGCGGCAACGGTCAGGGACGCGAGGGGTGCGGAAGTCTTCGGTGCAGATCTTGCCACGCTGCATACGCATCACGGCCTGGCCTTCGGTGCGGTCGACTCCTCGTCTCGCGGGTACCTCGGCTCGGTGGCTCTTGATCTGCGTGCTCGGGTTCACTGGCCGCAGGTCTACCTAGAGCAACGGGTCAAGCCGTTGGCGCGGCAAGCGGTGGCAGCAAACGGTCTCGATCCAGTCGCGTTGGCGATGATCGACGACCTCAGTGACCGCGGCGACGGGTTCTGGGGCCCCAGCGAGCCGCCTTCGCTGGTCCACGGCGACCTATGGCACGGCAATCGGGTGGTGAGCGCGCAGGGTCGGCACTGGTTGGTCGATCCCAGCGCGCACTACGGTCATCGGGAGCTGGATCTGGCGTTGATGCGGTTGTTTGGGGGGTTCGACGAGGTGACGTTCTCGGCATACATGGAGGTGTCTCCGCTGTCACCAGGCTGGCAAGAGCGCACTGACCTCTATCAACTGGCGCCCCTGCTGGCGAACGTCCTGATCCATGGCGGGTCAGCAGGACAGCAGGCGATGGAGCGTCTCACGCGCCTGGCCTGACGGGCGTCTTACACAGCCGGAGCGGTATGCGGTGCCGCCAGCATCGCTTCGGCGAGCGGCGCGTCGGTAATGAGCCCGTCAATGAGGCCTCCGGCAGTGGCGGCGGTGACTGCCGATGCCTTCTTCGCCCCGGCGACGATTGCGGTCACGCTTGGAATCGCCAGCAGGTGTGCCCCCGATAAGGTAATGAGCCGTTTGCTGACGCCAGTGGTGATGATCTGCCCGCGCGCGTCGAAGAATACGCCCGCGATCTCGCCGATAACCCCAGCGCCAAAGAGTTCGTCCCGTTCCGACTCGGTGGTCATGTCAAGCACGGTGGATAGCGTTGGGCTCCAGACGCCTAACCCCACCACGGCGTGGGTGACCTCAGTGACGGCCTGAAGGCCGTCGATGACACTGGCCTGCCGGCGCAAGGCGTCCGCGCTGGACACGTCGTCGAGGATGAAAGGCGCGTGGAAAATCACGGACTGCCCTCCGCTGATCCGCGCCGTCTCGCGCACGATGTCGACGGCGCTGGCGTCGATTCCGGGCAATTCAATGGCGCCACTGAGCTGCACGACCCGCACGGCGGGCAGCGCGCGCAGGGCACTGGTCATGTCCAAAACTGACCGTGACCACGGCAGACCGAGGACGTCGTTGTCGGTCAACATCTCGGCGACCACGGCAGCGGCGGCAGCACCCAACGCTGCGCCGCGATCCGCGTCGGCTGAACTCGAATCGGCCACGACCACGCAACGGGCGAGGCTGAATCGCTCCTGCATCCGTGCTGAAAGGTCAAGATCGATCCCGGCCACCGACGAAATCTCGATCCGTACCAGGCCCGAAGCCAAGGCGGACTCCAGCAGCCGAGCCACCTTAAATCGGTTGATGCCGAGGTCGGTGGCGATGTCCTTTTTTGCTTGTCCCAGTAAGTAGTAGCGTCGCGCAGCGGTCGCCGCGAGCACGGCCTCAGAGGGCCCCATCGACGCGACCACAGCCCACGCTCTCTTCCTCCATACGGGAAATCAGCAGTTGCTCCATTGCAACCGCACTGTAACCACTAAACCCTTGACACGGTGCTCGGTCAAGGAGTTTACTCGTTTGTGCACCGCGTTGCTCATATGAGCAAACACGACATCGAGGTCTGCGGAGCGGACCCACACCAAGGGAGTAACAGATGCGTCAACGTCGATGGATCGTCCTAGCGATGGCAACCACCACCGGACTGACCCTGTCTGCATGTGCAGGCGCTGGAGGCGGCAGCGGCAGCAGTGATGGAGGCGGCGAGAGTGGCCCCAGCGGCTCGATCAATGTGTTGCAGGTCAACAACCCTCAGATGATTGACCTGGAAAAACTGACGGCCGAGTTCTTCACCCCGGACACCGGGATCACCGTCAACTTCACTACCCTGCCCGAGAACGACGTGCGCGACCAGATCAGCCAGGAATTCACTCGCCAGGCCGGTCAGTACGACGTGGCGTCCTTGAGTAACTTCGAGATCCCCATCTACGCCGAAAACGGCTGGGTCGCACCGATGGATGATTTCATCGACGCAGACCCCGACTTCAAGCAGAACGACATCCTGGAACCGATGATCGAGTCCCTTTCCTACGAGGACTCGGTCTACGGCCAGCCCTTCTACGGCGAGTCGTCGTTCCTGATGTACCGCAAGGACGTGGTCGAGGCCGAGGGCCTGACGGTCCCGGACAACCCCACCTGGGACGAGGTGGCCCAGTTGGCCGCCGACCTGGATGAGGCGGAGCCGGGCATGTCCGGCATCTGCTTGCGTGGTCTTGCCGGTTGGGGCCAGGTCATGGCGCCGCTGAGCACCGTGGTCAACACTTTCGGCGGCACCTACTTCGCCGAGAACTGGGACGCCCAGGTCGATTCCCCGGAGTTCACCGAAGCCGTCACGTTTTACACCGACCTCGTGAAGGAGTACGGCGAGAACGGAGCGGCTCAGGCCGGCTTCACCGAGTGCTTGAACAACCTGAGCCAGGGCTCCTCGGCCATGTGGTACGACGCCACCTCAGCTGCTGGTTCCCTTGAGGCGGACGGCTCGCCGGTCCAGGGCAAGATCGGGTATGTCGCAGCGCCAACCAAGGAGACCGCTTCGTCCGGGTGGCTATACACCTGGGCCTGGGGCATCCAAGAGGCCAGCACCAACAAGGACGCCGCCTGGGAGTTCATCTCATGGGCCTCCTCCGCCGAATACGAAGCCCTGGTTGGTGAGGAAATCGGGTGGTCCAGTGTCCCCGCTGGCAAGCGCGCCTCGACGTACACCAACACGGACTACCTCGAGGTCGCTGGCTCCTTCGCCGAGCCCACCAAGGCCGCCATCGAAGCTGCCGACCCGATGAACCCCGGCACACAGCCTCGCCCGGCCCCCGGTATCCAGTTCGTCGGCATCCCGGAGTTCCCCGCCCTGGGCACCTCGATCAGTGAGGACATCAGCGGTGTGATTGCTGGTCAAGGCACTGTGGACGAGGCGCTGGCCGCTGGCCAGGAAGCAGCCGAAGCGGTCGCAGAACGATACAAGAACTAACTGACTCGTGACCTCACAGGTTAGCGAGACCGCGGTGGAGGGCAGTTCTAAAAAACCCTCCACCGCGCTGGCCCGGTCCGGGGCATGGGCGCGTCGCGCGCCCCTGCTCCCGGCCCTGATCTTCGTGATCGTGTTGACCCAGATCCCCTTCGTGACGACTCTGGTCATTTCGTTCATGGACTGGAACGGCTACTACCCCGACGAGCGCAAGTTTGTGGGCTTCGACAACTTCGTCAACGTTTTCACCGACCCCGGTGCCCGCAGCGCGGTCTTCGTCACCATCATCCTGACCTTCACTGTGGTGCTCGTCTCTTTGCTTCTCGGACTGGGAATCGCCCTGTTGTTGGACCGCAAATTTCGCGGTCAGGGCATCGTTCGTACGTTGATGATCACGCCCTTCCTGATCGTGCCGGTCGCGGCTGCCCTGCTGTGGAAGCACGCTCTCTACAACCCCGACTACGGTCTGTTTAACGGGCTGCTGAAGATGGTCTTTGGAGCCGATGCTCCCCAGCGGGACTGGATCAGTTCTAATCCGTTGATCTCTATCGAAGTTGCTCTCATCTGGCAGTGGACCCCCTTCATGATGCTGATCCTGCTCGCCGGGTTGCAGTCGCGGCCGCTCGATGTCATCGAGGCTGCCCGTATCGATGGCGCAAACAGTGTCCAGATTTTCTTCCACATGACGTTGCCGCACCTACGCCAGTACATCGAGTTGTCGGGTCTGTTGGGCGCCATCTACGTGGTCCAGAACTTCGATCACGTCTTTACCATTACTGGTGGAGCCCTCGGCACCGCGAACCTGCCGTACTACATCTACCAAACGTTCTTCACTGCTCAGGACTACGGCCAAGCGTCAGCGGCCGGCGTTGTGACGGTCATTGGGACGATCATTCTGGCCACATTTGCGCTGAAGACCGCGTTCAGCTTGTTTCAGGAGGAGACCCGATGAGCGCACCCACCTCAGCTCGGAAGTCGACACGCAAAACCACGAACCAGGCACCGATCAACCCCCCTACCAAGCAACGCGGCGCCGTGTGGTTGTCCGCTGCCGCCTGGATCATCGGGCTCCTCTTTGTCGCGCCCGTGTTGTGGATGCTCTTGACGTCTTTCCACTCTGAGGCCGATGCGGCCACGAGCACGCCTAGTTTCTTCGCGCCGCTCAGTCTTGAGGGTTACCAGAACTTCTTCAACGCCAATCCGTGGCCACCGTTAATTAACTCCATGACCGCCAGCCTCTTGTCAACCCTGTTCGTGCTGCTGTTGGCCTTCCCGGCCGCATACGCGCTGTCGATCCGCAGGGTCGAAAAGTGGACCGATGTCATGTTCTTCTTCCTGTCGACCAAGATGCTTCCGATCGTGGCGGCGATCCTGCCGCTGTACTTGATCGCGCAGCAGTTCAACATGTTGGACAACATCTTCACCCTGGTCATCCTCTATACCGCCATGAATTTGCCGATCGCGATCTGGATGCTGCAATCGTTCTTGGCTGAAGTGCCGGTGGAAATGCTGGAAGCCGCTGAGGTTGACGGGGCCGGTCTCATCCGGACCCTGGTCTCAGTGGTTGCCCCGGTAGTGACGCCCGGGTTGGCTTCCGCGGGTTTGATCTGCTTCATCTTCAGCTGGAACGAACTGCTCCTTGCTCGGGTGCTGACCGGTGTGGTCTCGGGCACGGCGCCGGTCTTCCTGACCGGGTTTGTGACCAGCCAGGGCCTTTTCTTGGCCCAAGTCTCTGCGGCTTCCCTGGTTGTCTCTTTGCCGGTGCTGATCGCTGGCTTCGCTGCCCAGGACAAGCTCGTGCAGGGTCTGTCGATGGGTGCGGTCAAGTGACCGCTCTATCCCAGGCCACCTTGGGTGAGATCGGCGGTGACGTCAGTGTCCCGAGTTACGACCGCGTGGAAGTCACGCGCGGGATCGTCCACTTCGGTGTCGGCGGATTTCACCGAGCTCATGAGGCGATGTACACCGATCGCCTGATGGAAAGCGGCGAAGGCCTGGACTGGGGTATCTGCGGTGTCGGCGTCCTTCCGCACGACCGGCGCATCGTTGAAACGCTGAACGACCAAGACGGTCTGTACACCTTGGTCGTCAAACACCCGGACGGTCAGCGGGAGTCTCGGGTGGTCGGCTCAATCATCGAGATGCTTTTCGCCCCCGACGATCCTGCTGCGGTCATTGAGGCTATGGCGGACCCAGCGACGCGCATCGTGTCGCTGACCATCACCGAGGGCGGCTACCTGGTCAATCAGGCCACCGGCGAGTTCGACCATCAGGATGATTCGATCCAGGCCGACCTGGAAGAGGGTGCTGTCCCGGTGACGGCCTTCGGGTTCATCATCGAGGCGTTGCGCGTTCGCCGTGAAGCGGGCACTGTCCCTTTCACGGTGATGTCGTGTGACAACCTTCCGGGCAACGGAGACGTTGCTCGAAAGACAATCACCGCCTTCGCGCAGTTGAAGGACCCCGAGTTGGCGGCCTGGATGAGCGAGCACGTGCCCTTCCCCAACTGCATGGTCGACCGGATCACTCCGGTCACCGCGCCTGCTGATATTGAGGCGCTGGCTTCGAGCACGGGTATCGAAGATCGGTGGCCGGTGGTGTGTGAGCCGTTCACACAGTGGGTATTGGAGGATCATTTCGTCTCTGGCCGACCCGCCTGGGACCAGGTCGGCGCCCAGCTGGTCGAGGACGTCGTGCCGTTCGAGTTGATGAAGTTGCGCTTGTTGAACGCGAGTCATCAGGCCTTGTGCTATCTCGGGGTTCTGGACGGCTACACCTACGCGCACGAGGTGTGCCAGGACGAGTTGTTCGTCGACTTCCTGCTCGGTTACATGGAGCGTGAAGGTTCGCCGACGTTGCCTCACGTGCCCGACACGGATCTCGACGAATACCGCCGCACGCTAATCGAGCGGTTCGCCAATCCCGAGGTGCGCGACACTTTGGCGCGTTTATGTGCTGAGAGCAGTGACCGCATACCCAAGTGGTTGATCCCAGTGGTGCGGCACAACCTCGAAAACGACGGCGAGATCGAGCACTCTGCGCTGATCGTGGCGTCGTGGGCGAGGTATGCCGAGGGTCGCGACGAGCAGGGCGAGCCGATCGATGTGGTGGACCGGCTCAAGGAACGCGTCATGGCCGCCGCCGCAGCGCAGGGCGACGACCGACTGGCGTTCTTGCGCGACCGCGACCTCTTCGGCGATGTCGTCGACAGCCAGCGATTCGCGCAGGCCTATGTGCGTCATCTCGACTCGTTGCATTCCGTTGGCGCTCGCGCCACGCTGAAGCACCTCGTCTCCTCCTAGGTCATAACAAAGGAATCTCGTGCAACAACTCGTCGCAGGCATCGACAGTTCAACCCAATCGTGCAAAGTCGTGGTCTGCGACTCAGAGACCGGCAACGTGGTGCGGCAGGGCCGGGCCACCCATCCGGACGGCACCTCCGTCCATCCGGATAGGTGGTGGGAGGCCGTCGAGCAGGCCTGTGAGGGCGGGCTGCTCGACGGTGTCCAAGCGATCGCCGTGGGTGGCCAACAACACGGCATGGTCACCCTCGACGAAGATGACGCCATCATCCGCGATGCGTTGCTGTGGAACGACACGCGCTCGTCTGCGGACGCTAGTGACCTCGTCACCGAGATGGGCGGTCCGGACGTGTGGTCCCAAGAGATTGGAAGCGTCCCGGTTGCCAGTTTCACCGTGTCGAAGGTGCGTTGGTTGGCACGATCCGAGCCAGACAACGCAGCACGGCTGGCCACTGTCATGTTGCCGCACGACTGGCTGACCGGGCGCTTCTTGAAGGAACACGGGGGGTTCGACGGTTGGACCACTGACCGTGGCGATGCCTCCGGCACCGGATACTGGTCGGCTCGCACCGGGGAATACCGCGAAGACGTGATGACCACTGCGCTCGGGCGTCCATTTGGTGTGCCGCGGGTGCTGGGCCCGGCCGAAACGGCGGGAACCACCCGGGGCGGCATGGTGGTGGCTGCGGGTACGGGCGACAACATGGGCGCCGCTCTAGGGTTGGGCTTAACCGCCGGCGACGTCGTGATCTCATTGGGCACCTCGGGGACCGTCTTTACGCTCTCTGATGTCTGCCCGAACGACCCGAGCGGTGCGGTTGCCGGGTTCGCCGACGCGACCGGCGCATATCTTCCGTTGATGTGCACGCTGAACGCAGCACGAGTGATGTCTGCTACGGCGGCCATGTTGGGTGTTGACGTGGAAACGTTGGACAGGCTCGCAATGAGCGCCGAGGCCGGTGCTGGAGGCTTGAGCATGTTGCCGTATTTAGACGGCGAACGAACCCCCGACCTGCCCCACGCGACGGGAACCATGAGCGGCCTGACCCGCGGCAACGCCACGCCGGAGAACATGGCCCGGGCTGCGGTCGAGGGCATGCTGCTCAACCTGCGAGCCGGGATTGAGGCGCTGCGCGGCCAAGGCGCAAGCGTCGAGCGGGTGCTGCTGATCGGTGGAGCTTCAGCCTCGACGGCAGTGCAGCAGATCGCGGCCAGCATTTTCGGTCTTCCAGTGGCGGTGCCCGAGTCCGGCGAATACGTCGGCATTGGCGCTGCCCGTCAGGCTGCTTGGGCCGTGTCGGGCTCGGATACCGCGCCGCAGTGGCCGCTTCACTTGGCCGCTGAGGTTTCCGACACGGGAGCCGATGAGGCGTCAGATGAGACCGCAGACATCGTGGGGCGTTACGAAGGGCTGCTCGCCACGATGCACCAGAAGTAGAGCCGCTGGTCGGCGGTCGATTCAGCGTCGTGCTGGGCCCTGCCTCCGACACACTGCAGTTGCGGCCAGAGATCGACAGCCCATAGGTAGGCTGCATCTTGATGTCTGGTTACGCAGTGGTGGCGATGGTGGTGTTGCTGGGCCTTGCCCTGGTGACGGCTGCGGCTGGCGTGCGCCGCCTGCTTGCGCCGAGCCACGTGACGGCAGCCAAGCTGACCACATACGAGTCAGGCGTCGACCCGATTGGCGAGGGGTGGAGCCAGGGGAGTCTGCGCTACCTGGTGTTCGCGTTCCTGTATGTCGTCTTTGCTGTGGATGCCGTCTACCTCTTCCCGTGGGCGCTGGTGCTGCGCACGGAACTGGGCTTGGCGTCACTGGTGGAAATGGGCATCTTCATCGGCGTGCTCGCGCTCGGTCTGGCTCACGCATGGCGCCGCGGCCTGTTGCGATGGTGGTGACATGACTGACCTTCCGATGCCCCGGGTCGGGCCGGCCGCCGATCAGGCGCCTGCCGCTGTGCGGGTGGTGCTCAACTGGGGGCGGCGCTACTCCCTGTGGGTTTTCAACTTTGGGCTCGCCTGCTGCGCGATCGAGTTCATCGCGGCCTCAATGGCCCGACACGACTTCATCCGGCTCGGCGTGATCCCGTTTGCCCCCGGTCCCCGGCAGTCTGACCTGATGGTCGTCTCGGGCACGGTCACCGACAAGATGGCGCCGGTGATCCGTCGGCTCTACGATCAGATGCCGGAGCCGAAGTACGTGATCTCGTTTGGGGCCTGCTCTAACTCGGGTGGTCCCTACTGGGACTCCTACTGCGTGACCAAGGGCGTCGACCAGATCGTTCCCGTGGATGTCTACGTGCCTGGCTGCCCACCGCGCCCCGAGGCCCTACTCAACGGGATCATCACGTTGCAGGAGCAGATCAAGCACGAGCGTCCCGGTCGCGCTCGCGATCCTCGCGCCAACGCTGCGGCTCTGAGCCGTGGGGTGGTCCGAGCGCCGAAGCGTCGAGGTCGCCGCGAGGCTGCCGACAGCGCCGAGCGAGAGAGCGCCGACGCGTGAGCGTCCCGGAGTCCGGCCTCACCTCGTGGACGGTGCCGTTGGCTGATTGGTATGCCGAGGTCTTAGCGGCCAAAGAAGACGGTTACGACTTCTTCGACTGGCTTTCGGCTGTCGACCACACCGGCGCTCGCGGCGACGGCACCTGGAATGACGAGACCGCTCATCCGGGCATGATGCTAGTGCTTCACCTCTACGCCAGCGCTACACGGAGTCCCCCCGAGACGTTGTCACGGGTGATGCTGCATACCCTCGTGCCTCATGGCGAGGCTGTCCAAAGCGTGACGTCGCTCTTCGCGGGGGCGGCTTGGCACGAGCGTGAGACCCACGAGATGTTTGGCGTCACCTTCAGCGATTTTGAGGACGGCAGCGGTTTAGGGTTGCGGCCGCTGCTGTTGCCCGAGGGCTTCGAGGGCACTCCGCTAGCCAAATCGTTCATCTTGACCGCTCGTGCGTCGAAGCCCTGGCCGGGAGCCAAAGAGCCGGGGGAGTCCGACGCCAAACCGGACCAACCCATCCCATCTGCCGAAGCCTCAGATGCCACCTCCACGCCGAAGAAGCCAGCGCGACCGGCCCGCAAACGTCGCAGAGTTCTCCCGCCCGGTGTCCCTGACCCTTCCTGGGGTCCGCGCCCCCTTGACCGACTCGAGTAGGACGCCGCAAGGCGCAGGTGCACTCGCCGTCGTCATGTGACGAAGAAAAGGTGACCCAATCGATCGGCGAGTGTGGGTGAATGCATAGAACCGGTCGCTTGGGTCTGGATTATCTCGAACTGTTCTTGCGTGTCTAGACCTTGGTTCGGATCTGGGCACATCACCGTATTAGCACCCTAGATCCACAGATTGCCCGTCATGTTCACGTGTATGGCTGAGGTATACCCCAAAAGCCTAGGTCCAGATGTGTGCATCTAGGGAGGTGCCCAGATGCACAGCCTCAAGAGGCCCTTCCGGCGACCGTGGGTTCCCCGTTTGGGGTGGGCGAATTCAGGCGGTCGTCGCAACGGTGGGTGATTCTGGGTTTGATAGTAGTCGTTGCATGGCTCCGGCGGGGGTTGCCCAGTTGAGGGTTTTGCGGGGTCGGTTGTTGAGTTCGGTAGCGACTTCCATGAGCCGTTCGGGTGAATGGACAGATAGGTCGGTGCCCTTCGGGAAGTATTGCCGTAGCAGCCCATTGGTGTTCTCATTTGAGCCGCGTTGCCAGGGGCTGTGCGGGTCACAGAAGTAGATGGCCATGTTGGTGGCCATGGTGATCTGGGCGTGTTGGGCCATCTCGGTGCCCTGGTCCCAGGTCAGCGTCTTACGCAGGTGCTGCGGCAACGTTTTGATGGTGGCCAGCAACCCGTCCCGCACGGCTACCGCGCCGTGACCGTGGGGTAGGTGGACCAGCATCGTGAACCGGGTTTGCCGCTCGACCAGGGTTCCGATCGCGGAGCGGCAGTTCGAGCCCAGGATCAGGTCGCCTTCATGGTGGCCGGGCACGGCCCGGTGCTCGACCTCGGCGGGTCGCTCGCTGATCAAGATCAGGTCCGGGATCATGCCCGAGGGGCCCTTGGTGGTGGAGCGTCGCGGGCGCCGCACAGCCCGCCCGGTGCGCAAGTGTTGGTGCAGGTCAGCCCGCAAGTGGCCACGGCCCTGGACGTATAGCGCTTGGTAGATCGTCTCGGGACTCACCCGCATCTCCGCCCGGTCAGGGAACGTGGTGGCGAGGTGGTTGCTGATCTGCTCAGGGCTCCACTTCACACACAACTTGTCTTGCACCGCCTCGGCCAACTCGGCGTCCTCAAACTTACTCGCCTTCGGTCGGCGTCCCCGTAACTCAGCACGTTTCTGCGCGGCATACGGCGCGTACTTTGCTTGCTTACGCGCGCCCGGAGCCGGGCCGTTGCGACCCAGCTCCCGACTGACCGTCGAGGGTGAACGTCCAATGGCCGTGGCAATGGCCTGGACCCCATCCCCGGCCAGACGCAGGTCGGCGATCCGCAACCGCTCCTCCAAACTCAGATACCGACCCGAAGGCTCAGGTTTCTTGCGCGGGACCTGCCCACCAGTGGCTTGGCGCCACAGACGCCCAGTTCGTCTGTTCCCCCCCGACAGCATCACAGGCCGCCTGCAGCGTCGACCCCGCAGCCATTAACACCCAAAACCGAGCCTGCGTCTCGATCATTTCCTTCTTGGACCTCATGCACAACACCTGCCGTTAGTAGGGGGTGTTGCGACGACCGACTGAGCTCGCCAACCTACTGCGAGCACGAGGATCAAGTCGATGGTCGCAAAGGGAGCGTCGTCAGAGTGTCCGCTACTGCCAAGAACGGGTTGTGCCCGGCACACTGAATGTCCAATGGAAGCCGTAATGCTTCGTGCCAACCGGGTGAGAGGCTGAGGGCGTGAATCGGCTTGAGCTCGCCAGGGACATCGACCATGCATGCCGTCTCAGAGGCAATTTCACGCTCCGCTCAGGACAAATCGTGACCGAGTACTTCGACAAGTACCTTTCGAGTCTCAGCCAACACTATTGCGGCGGGTGGCCGAGCAGATGGTGCCGTTGCTGCCGCCGCAAACAACCCTGCTGGGCGGGTTAGAACTTGGTGGTGTGCCACTTGCCACGGTGCTCAGTGCGATGACCGGACATCCAGCCATTTTCGTGCGCAAGAAGGCAAAGGCGTACGGAACGCAACGACTGGCCGAGGGCGCCGACGTAGCCGGCGCCCACGTCACGCTCATCGAAGATGTCGTCACCACCGGTGGCGCTGTTCGGGAAGCAACGCTCGCTATGCGCGAACTCGGCGCGACGGTGTCGACAGTGGTGTGTGCGATCGACCGTAGTGGGAACAGCCGAGGGTCTCTGCTCGACGTTGGACTCGAAACCCGTGCTGTGCTCACCAAGGCTGATCTCGACGACGCGTTGTCAGCCGAACCGTAGGAAAGTTCGATCTGGCGCGATCGGCGCGGCGCACCACTGTGCCCGTACGACTGTGTGAAGTCCAGGCTTCTTCGCACCTCATGTCCGGGTGGCGCCCGTCGCTATCCCTTATGCGGAACGGCTACAGGCGCTCGTTCGGCCCTTCCGGAGCGGCCGACTGCCGCAGGGCTCGCCGTTCCGCAGGGGATCCCGTTGCGGCGTCGCCCCTCTTGCGATCGCGCTACTGCGGCAGCCCGCGAATTAGAGTAGTACTGCGGTAGCATTGTGGTATGAAACTCAGTGTCAGTCTGCCCAATGAGGATGTGGCCGTCCTCGACGAGTTCGCACGCAACGCGGGCCTGCCCTCAAGGTCAGCTGCGTTGCGCCATGCTGTGCGAATGCTGCGACTTCCCGATCTCGAGCAGGACTACGAAGCCGCGTGGCTGGAATGGGAAGCAGCAGGCGACCAGGCGTCGTGGAACGTGACCGCGGCCGACGGGATGGCCGATGCTGCGCGGTGAGATCCGGCTCGTCGACCTGGACCCCGTCCGCGGAAGTGAGGCCAATAAGCGACGTCCAGCGGTGATCGTGAGCAACGACCGAGCCAACTCCATCGCGGCGAGGCTCGGCCGCGGAGTCGTCACCGTCGTACCGGTGACTAGCAACACCGACCGAATCTTCGCGTTCCAAGCACTGCTACCCGCAGCCTCAACCGGTCTGCCTCAAGACTCTAAAGCCCAAGCCGAGCAGGTTCGCTCGATTGCGCTCGAAAGGCTCGGCTCGGTACTCGGGCGCGCCCCCGCAGACGTCATGGTGCACCTTGACGACGCGTTGCGCCTCCACCTACAGCTGTAGCGGCAACTCCTTCCCGCCACCGGATCCTCACCGGACCGCTTGGCCCCAGCTCTGGCTGGTTGTCGTGTTGTGGTTTTTCCCGATCGCCCTTGACAACTTCGGGTAGGGTGAGCGAAATTGTCGTGTTGGACTTACTTTTCCGTAGGCGCGACAACTTGACCCCCCTCAGCTTAGGAGCCCACGTAGATGGCAAGCGGACGCCCGTCACGCCAGACCGTCTACGACCGCATGGAGGAGGCCATCGAAGACCTGCAGACGCGCCTGGGTGGCCTGCCGAGCCATGCAGAGGCCGAGGCAATCTGGGCCGAGCTGTGGCACCAGGAAGCCCACCATTCCACCGCTCTCGAAGGCAACACCCTGGTGCTGAACGAGGTCCGCAAACTGCTCGACGAGGGTCGCGCGGTTGGCTCCAAGGAGCTAAAGGAGTACATGGAAGTCGTCGGGTACGGCAACGCCGCCAAGTGGGTCTACGGCCAGGCGCTCGAGCCCGGTGACTGGACCAACGGGCACCTCCTCAGCATCCAGGAGGTGCGTACCGTCCACTACGAGGCCATGGACCCCGTCTGGAAGCACGCACCGCATCCGCACGCGAAGCCGGCTGAGACGCCCGGCAACTGGCGCCAGCACGACATCGCGCCGTTTCCCGAGGGCATGCAGCCGCCGCCGTTCACCGAGGTCGACCACTCCATGACCGACTGGGTCACTTCGGTCAACGGTCTGCGAAAGGACAACGATGAGCCCTTCCCCGAGCGGCTCGCTAAGGTGCACAACGGCTTCGAGAGGATCCACCCGTTCCTCGACGGGAACGGGCGCTCGGGCCGCCTGCTGCTCAACCTGCTTTTGGTCCGACTGGGCTACCCACCCGCCATCGTCTTCAAGAACGAGCGCACGAAGTACCTGACCGCGATGCGCAAGGCGGACGCCGGTGACTATGGTCCGCTCGGCGAGGTCATCGCACGCGCCGTGACGAACAACCTCTACAAGTTCGTGGTCCCGGCCGTCGCAGGCCCCGCTCGGCTCGTGCCCCTGACCAGCCTGGCCAACGAGAAGGCAGGCGTCACACTCACTGCCCTGCGCGCCGCCGCGGAGCGCGGTCGACTCAAAGCCCAGAAGACACCGAACGGCACGTGGCTGAGCTCACGGAAGTGGGTCGACGACTACCAGGAGAGCAAGTACAAGCGCTCGAAGGCATAGCAACCGCTGCACACAGCGAAGCACTGCAGCGTTTCCGTCTGATCCCGTATGTCGATCCGCAACTGACACCGCTGCGGAAGAAGCGGGTTTAGACCTCAGATGCACGTTACCCAGGGTGGTCGCGCTTTTCGTAACAGATTCGGGGGGCGGGTTTACCCCAGAAACCCAGGTCCGGATGTGTGCATCTAGAGAGGTGTTAGATGCACACATCTCATCGTTCACTGGTCCAGAACGGTCCCATCTTTGAGAGTCACCTGGAGTTTGGTTTGAAGGATTCCTGGATCATCGCGGTTTTGCGAACCGGTTGGCCACCAGGCTGCCCAGTGACCGTCGATCACGGATGCGTCAATACTCTGGCCGGGAGTGGTGATTCTGACAGCCTTGACGTTGTCGCCGACGCGGCCAGTCAGATAACCGAAGAGCCCTTCGTCTGTGCTTCCTGTTCCACCGAAGAAAGTTTCGATCTCGTCGCCTTGTAGCTCGAGTGGAACGTCGGTGGTAGCGATTCCTCCAAAGGTGTTGTCCTGCTCAAATCCCGCCGAGATACCGTCGATTGTTTCGGAAGGCATGAAGCAGGCTCCCTGGATGTTTTTGCCGCTGGTCATCAAGGTGAACGTCCACGGCCCCCGGGACTCGCTGAGTTGGGGCTCTAAAGACTTCATTTCGTCTTCGCTGGGGTGTCCGACTTCTGGGTCGAGTATTTCAGTCAGCATGTCGTGACACTCCTCTCCGGCGAGGACTGCGTCGGCCGGATCTAGCGGTGTGGGTGTCGCAGACCAGCCGGCGTACGCCGTTGAGTCGCTCCCTATGCCTCCGATCACGACCACACCAATCGCAGTGGCCGCGACGACTGGCACCACTATCCACCGCCATATCGGCACACGAGTGGGTTTTACCGACGACATTTGAAATCTCTCCAGGCCACCAGATTCGGCTCTTAGAACTGCGTTGAGTATGTCTTGGGAGCGTTTTTGTTGCGTAGAGCTGAGTGTTTCGGTGGCCGGGTCTAGCGCGCGCAGCGCTTGGTCGTAGGCGTAGTTCGGAGAGTGAGGGTCGGGAGAGATCTGAGATTTCATCGTTTTGTGCTCTCTAATGGTGAGCCGCGATGGGATGGGTTAATACGGGCACGCAATGCGCGTCGCGCCCTGGAAAGGCGTAGCCGAAAAGCCACCGGCGTGATTCCAAGCACCCTGGCCGCGCTCGGCGCGTCAAGTCCGTCGAGGACCGATAAGCAAAGTGCTTCCTGGTCTACCGCCGATAGCCGTGGCCACGCGGCGGAGATGTCGACTCGTAGAGCTGTCAGGTCAGCCTCTGTGGAGTCGTGCGACTCGGGTGGGGCGAGGTTGATTAGGCGCACCGCTAAGGCATGTTGACGCCCGTGTCCGCGGGCCGCGTTGAACAGCGTGCGTCGCGCAATCCCGAAAAGCCAGGCCTTGCGTTGGCCCGGTGGCTCAGGAAGTTGGTCAAATCGTCGCCACACAACGAGGTAGACATCGGCGACCACATCCTCCGCTTGGACTGGGTGAATGCGCCGCTGCACGAAGCGGAGCAGGTCGGCATACGTCGCCGCGAAAAACGCCGCGAACTCTTGTTCGCGAACACGCGAACTGGGAGTTGAAGACTCCGTGTCGGTCTGCATAGTTATTAAATGTCCGGCACCCCGCAGGGTGTGTCGATCGGGGATCGATCCCGGTTCGGATTGGTTGGTTGTGATCGGGCGCAGGCGAAGAGGGGATGGCCTCCCAAGCGGGCGCGGACATTGTTGGCCTAGACCTCAGATGCACGCTACCCAGGGTGGTCGCGCGTCTAGTAACAGATCTGGGGGGTGGGGTGTACCCCAAAAGCCCAGGTCCAGATGTGTGTATCTAGGGAGGTGCCTAGATACACAGTCTGAGGGGGCTGATTCCGGCGATGTTGCTCCCTCAAAAGTCGCTTGACCTACCCGTTTTGGACACGGTCTTCACTGAGCAGGGTTCCGGACAGTGAAGACCAAGCGCAGGTACCGACTGCAGGGTGTGTTGTCCGGTAAGGATCGTCACTGGCAGGCCAACCTTGGAATGGGAACCGTCGGCGGTGATGGATGCCCCGTGCCAGGGGATCGGTTCCAGGAAGCCACGTATGGCAGTCGTCTCTGTGGCGTCTATGTCGTCGAACGTGGCAACGACCCTCGCCTCTGCCCTGAGGGGAGATGTGCAACCCCATGTGCCTGCGGGTTCGCGGAGGCCTCAAGGTCGTAGGTCATCGCGATGTCGAGGCGGCAGTGAGCTAGGACTTGAGAGCGCCGTTGGGGCACTCGACTACTGGGGTCCACTTAGATCCGCACCTCCAGCGTATTTGTCAGGGTTGGTGGCGCACCAAAGGCCCTCGACGCTTCGACCGCCATGGGCTTCTCCCCCCTCTCCCGGTTCTTTCGGGTCCAGTCCCCCTCGCCGAACCGGTCCTGTTGGGCGGGATCCGGGTGGTCTCGGTCAGCACCATCGCGCTGATCTCCGTCGGCGTCATCATCGGGTCTTACAACCTCGGATATCTGTTTCAGAACGGCAAACAGCGCGGCATCCTCGAAGATGTCTCGGTCGGGATCATCATGAGTCTGCTGCTCGCGCTGCCGCTGGGCTTCTATACCGGGCAGACCGGACTCGGGCGACAGTTCACCATCGCCGTTATCGGGTCCATGCGGGCCTAGCCCACCCTGGGAGTCCTGTTCTTCTTGCTCATGGTCTTCGGTGAGTTTATGTCCTACGACACGGCGCCGATCGTGGGCGCCACCACCGCGTTCGTCATCATCGGCGGGCTGCGGTCAGGCACGCTCCAGGTGATGGCCACGGTGACCATTGCGTCCTACGCCGGACTCAGTGACCTCGGTGGCCTCGGCACGTCAGGAATTGGGCTGAATGATTACAATCGGATTTTGCGTAAGGCTTTGCTCGTTACCGCGCTAGCAATGCTCGTTGAAGCGCTCTTCGCCCTGGGTCAGCGCCTGACCGCAACCAAGGGTGTCACCGAAGACCGAAGCACCAAGCGCTCCAGCGTCCGCTGGGACGTTGCGACTACCCGCGCGTTCAGACGCGTAATACGAAGGGACCTCGCCCAATGTTTCCCAGCACCGTGAACCGGAGGAGCGCCGTTGCGCTCGCCTCCGGGCTCGTTTTAACCCTCGCCGCGTGCTCCTCGGAGGACCCCACGGCTGCCCCCGAGGCAGCCTCCGGTGACGGTGATAGCCCCACCGTCGTGGTCGGCTCGGCCGCTTTCCCCGAGAGCGCGATCCTCGGTGAAATCTACGCCCAGGCCCTCGAGGCCAGCGGCATGGATGTCGAGACGAAGTTCAACATCGGCCCCCGCCAGCAGACCATCCCGGCGCTGCAGGACGGGTCGATCAACGTGATCCCCGAATACAACGGGAACCTACTGGCCTACTACAACACCGACTACACCGAGCGCACCACCGAGGAGGTCGACGGTGCCCTCACTGAGGCCGTCTCCGCCGACAATCTGCGGGTGCTCGAGTCGTCCGAGGCTGAGGACAAGGATGCCTACGTGGTCACTCGGTCCACGGCCGAAGAGAACGACCTGACCTCGATCGGGGACCTGAGCGCCCTCGAGCCCTTCACGATCGGCGCCAGGAGCTCTCTCGGCGAGTTGCCCTACGGCATCCCCGGGCTGGCCGACGTCTACGGCGTCACCGACGTCGAACTCACCCCCATCGGGGACTTCGGCGGCCCCGACACCGTCAAAGCGCTCGTCGACGACTCGGTGCAGGTGGCCGATATCTACACCACGTCCCCCGCGCTGGTGGCCGAGGACTTGGTCGTGTTGGATGACCCCGAGAACATGATCTCCTCGCAGAACATCATCCCGCTGCTCGCGGAGTCGGTCTACACCGACGAACTCGCCGAGGTGCTCAACGAGGTCTCGGCCGAGTTGACCACCGAAGACCTGATCGCCCTGCGCGAGCGGGTCGAAGGCGAAGAGAAGGCCTCGGCCGCCACCGCAGCAGAGGACTGGCTGGCGGAAAACGGTTTGAACTAGTCACAGCCGTTCGGCCCTCTCGCTCGGTTTGGGTCACTGTTGCTGCTCGCGCAGGCAGCAACAGTGACCCATGGGTGGCAACAATCGGCGCCTAGGATCGGCCGACGATGCTTGGCAGCTGCTGGCAATCCGCGGGTCGGGTATGAGGTGCCGCCGTAGAACTTGCCCGTCCTGCTCAAGCGGTTCCCGGCCATCCCAGCAGCACGTTCGTCCCGGCCCGCCCGACGGGGCTCGCGGCTGATACGCAGGGTGCGTAGCCTGGGATAATGGAGACGCCTGTGAAAGATATCGACGAGTACGACATCATCGTCATCGGTGGTGGATCCGTTGGTGAGAACGCCGCCCAGTACGCAATTGCCGACAGTGACATGTCGGCGGTGATCATCGAGTACGAACTCCTCGGCGGGGAATGTTCCTACTGGGCGTGCATACCTAGCAAGGTCCTTCTCACGCCGAGCGATGTGCTGGCTCACGCCGAGAACGTGCCCGGGGTGGCTTCGGTGCTGTCCGGTGACCGTGTCGACGTGGACGCGACCCTCTCGCGCCGTGAGACCTTCACCCACGGACTCGACGACTCGAGTCAGGTCGACTGGGCCGAGGGGATGGGCATCGAGATCATTCGAGGTCATGCACGACTCTCGGGCGAGCGTCAGGTCACGGTCGCAGACCGAACCGTGCGCGCACGTCGAGCGGTGGTGCTCGCGGCGGGATCGACCGCGAAGATCGCGCCGATCGATGGTCTCGACGTCGCTCTGCCGTGGACGTCGCGGGATGCGACGAATGTCCACGAGGTTCCGCAGCGCCTTGCGATCATCGGCGGCGGCGTCGTCGCGTGTGAGTCAGCGACGTGGTTCGCGTCCTTCGGGACGGAGGTCACGCTCCTCGTCCGAGACGACCGCCTGCTGCGGAACGTCCCAGAGTTCGCTGCGACCGCAGTCCTTGACGGTTTGCGATCGGCCGGGGTCACCGTGCTTCTGAACACGTCCCCGACCTCGGTGACGCGGTCCGCGCCGCAGGACACGGGGTATGGCCGGATACACGGCGGGCCGGTCAGCATCAGGAGCACGCAGGACGACGGGGAGGACCATCTCCTAGAGGCCGACGAGGTCCTCGCCGCGACCGGACGCGCTCCCGGCACCGATGACCTCGGACTCGATACGGTGGGACTGACCGACCTCTCCTCGTCTCAGGGTTTCGTCCCTGTTGATGATTCGATGCGTGTTGTCGGTGTGGAGGGTGACTGGCTCTTCGCTGTCGGTGATGTCAACGGCCGCGCTCTGCTGACTCATCAAGGGAAGTACCAGGCACGAGTCTGTGGCGATGTGATTGCGGCCACCGCCCGCGGAGATTCCCTTCAGGGCCCGCGATACGTCGCGGCGTCCGACCACGACGCGGTGCCCCAGGTCATTTTCACCCAGCCCGAGGTCGCCTCGGTCGGGCGCTCGGAGAGCGCGCTGCGCGCGTCCGGATTCGCCGTACGCCGCATCGAGTTGTCGATGGCGGTGGCGGGCACGGCGGTGCAGCGGGACGACGACGCCGGGACCGCCGAACTGCTGCTCGACGAGCACACCGGGGTTGTCCTCGCCGCGACCTTCGTCGGGCCGAGCGCGAGCACGCAGCTCTATCCGGCAACGATCGCTGTATCCGC
>JAABUN010000256.1_pt1 | contig 140802 bp, 123 predicted proteins | sample 5559311 | NCBI WGS metagenome assembly JAABUN01 (sample SAMN10711877, study PRJNA513370) | rock metagenome | isolation source: Antarctica rocks | place: Antarctica: Victoria Land, Siegfried Peak sud
ATTGATAAAACCGATATTCAAAGAGCTGGTCAGGTGCGTTCAACCGAAGGCTTGATAATTCATTGTTTGGGCAAACTAACATTTGCCTTGTTTTTACTAAATTTCTACTATTGATTCACATAATTTACGAATAAAAAAATATTTCACAAAACGTAAGCGGAAAATTTATCTATGGCTTTGACAGTTCAGGAAAATGTGCGTCTTGCCGATTTTACAACTTTAAAAATAGGCGGCAACGCGCGCTTTTTTGTTCGAGCGCAAAGCGAAGACGAAACGGTCGAAGCGTTAAAATTTGCTATAAAAAGTGATTTAAAGATTTTCATTCTAGGCGGCGGAAGCAACGTTCTGATTAGCGACAACGGTTTTGATGGTTTAGTTTTGCAGGTTGCTTGGAAAGGCATTTCAACTGCTTTCGGAAAGGATGACACGGTTTTTGTAATGGCTCAAGCGGGTGAAGATTGGGACGCTTTTTGTGAATTTTGCGTAGAGAAAAATCTGCAAGGCGTGGAATGTTTGAGCGGCATTCCCGGATTTACGGGCGGAACGCCAGTGCAAAACGTCGGCGCTTACGGACAGGAAGTCGCCGAAACGATTGTTGCCGTAAAAGTTTTGGAGCGCGCGTCGGGCAGGATTTTTGAAATGACAAATGCCGATTGCCGATTCGCTTATCGAACGAGCATTTTCAACACGACTGAAAAAAATCGTTTCATTGTTTTGAGCGTTACTTTTGCTTTGAAAAAAGACGCCGCGCCGAAAATTATTTATAAAGATTTGCGCGATTTTTTCGGCGGCAAAAAATCGAATCTGCGGAAAACGCGCGAAGCCGTTTTGCAAATTCGCCGCGCCAAATCGATGGTGATTGACGAACGAGACCCAAATTCACGAAGCGCCGGTTCCTTTTTTAAAAATCCGATTGTAACCGAAGAAGAATTCGCTGAAATCGAAGCCAAAGCAAAGAGAATCGGAGTTGTCGAGCCGAGTGAAAATTTGCCCAATTTTACGGTTGACGAAAAACATTTGAAAATTCCGGCGGCGTGGCTGATTGAAAAAAGCGGTTTCCAGAAAGGTTTTCGGTTCGGACGAGTCGGACTTTCATCTAATCACACTCTGGCAATTGTAAATTTTGGATGCGCGACGGCGAACGACATTTTAGCGTTGAAAAACGAAATTCAAAAGAAAGTTAGAGACAAATTTAATATAGAACTTCAACCTGAACCGATTTTTGTCGGTTTTAAGGAATCTTGAAAAGCGGGGTTATCGAATCGCGCTTTTTTTTGTATAATTAGCAAAAATAAATGCCCAGAAGAACAGACATTCATAAAATTTTAATCATCGGTTCGGGTCCGATTGTCATCGGGCAAGGCTGCGAATTCGATTATTCGGGAACGCAGGCGTGCCGCGCGCTCAGGCAGGAAAACTTTGAAGTCGTTTTGGTCAATTCAAATCCGGCGACGATTATGACCGACCCGGAAATGGCGGACAAAACTTATGTCGAGCCGCTGACAATCGAATCGGTCACGGCGATTATCGAACGGGAAAAACCCGACGCGCTGCTTCCGACCGTCGGCGGGCAGACGGCTTTGAATTTAGCTGTCGAGCTTTACGAGGCGGGCATTCTTGAAAAATTCGGCGTTAAATTAATCGGCGCAAATATTAATTCGATTAAAATCGGAGAAGACCGCGAGTTGTTCAAACGAGCGATGGAAGAAGCCGGAATCCCTTTGCCAGAAGGCGGTTTCGCGCATAATTGGGAAGAAGCTCAAAAAATTGTCGAAGCGACCGATTATCCGGCAATCGTTCGCCCGTCTTTTACGCTTGGCGGCAGCGGCGGCGGCATTGCTTACAACCCCGAAGAATTTGAAGAAATCGTGCGCGGCGGGCTTTCGGCTTCGCCGGTTTCGCAAGTATTGATTGAAGAATCAATTTTGGGCTGGAAGGAATTTGAACTCGAAGTAATGCGCGATTTAGCTGACAACGTCGTCGTTATTTGTTCGATTGAAAACTTTGACCCGATGGGCGTTCACACAGGCGATTCGATTACGGTTGCTCCGGCGCAAACTTTGTCCGATGTCGAATACCAAAACTTGCGCGATATGGCGATAAAATGTATACGCAAAGTCGGCGTTGAAACAGGCGGCTCGAATATTCAGTTTGCCATCAATCCCGAAAACGGCGATGTGCGGATTATCGAAATGAACCCGCGCGTTTCGCGCTCGTCTGCTCTGGCATCGAAAGCGACCGGGTTTCCGATTGCAAAAATCGCTGCTAAACTCGCCGTCGGTTATACTCTGGACGAAATTCCGAACGACATTACAAAGAAAACTCCGGCGAGTTTTGAACCGACGATTGATTATGTCGTAGTTAAAATTCCGAAATGGGCGTTCGAGAAATTTCCGCAAGCCGAAGACGTTTTGGGAACGCAGATGAAATCTGTGGGTGAGGTTATGGCAATCGGGCGGACATTCAAAGAAGCGCTTTTCAAAGGCTTGCGCTCGCTCGAATCGGCAAAACCGCTTCGTCTGCAGGGCGTTTCCGACGCTGTTTTGCAAAGGAAATTGGCGCGTCCGAATTCAAACCGGTTTTCTTATATAACTTACGCTTTGCAGCACGGTTATTCGATTGAGGAAGTTTATCGGCTGACGAAAATCGACCGCTGGTTTCTCTCGCAGCTCGAAGAAGTAATGCATTTGCAAAAGCGCGTCGAAGACCGAAATTTAGAAGACATTCCGATTGAAGTTTTAAGAACTGCAAAAGAATTTGCGCTCTCCGACCGACGCATTGCTTTTTTGACCAACTCCAGCGAAACCGAAGTACGTGAACGCCGTAAAGATTTGGGCATCGTTCCGGTTTATAAACGGGTTGACACCTGCGGCGCGGAGTTCGAATCCGACACGCCGTATCTTTATTCGACTTACGAAGAAGAATGCGAAGCCGAGCCGACCGATAAGCCGAAAATTATGATTTTGGGTTCGGGTCCGAATCGCATCGGGCAGGGAATCGAGTTTGATTACTGCTGCTGCCACGCTTCTTTTGCCTTGCGGAAAAACAATTTCGAGACGATTATGGTCAACTGCAACCCGGAGACCGTCTCGACCGATTACGACACATCCGACCGACTTTATTTCGAGCCGCTCACATTTGAAGACGTGATGAACGTTGTGGAAACTGAAAATCCGACCGGCGTAATTGTCCAATTCGGCGGTCAGACACCCCTGAATTTAGCCGACAAACTGCACGAAGCCGGCGTGCCGATTATCGGAACTTCGCCGGATTCGATTGACCTCGCTGAAGACAGAAAACGTTTCGGCGCGTTGCTCGATGAACTGAACATTCCTTCGCCGGAAAACGGAACGGCTGTTTCAGCAGATGAGGCAAAAGAAATCGCCAAAAAAATAGGTTATCCGGTTCTTGTGCGTCCGAGTTATGTCCTCGGCGGAAGAGCGATGGCAATTGTGTATGACGCCGAAAGTCTCGACGCATATATGCGGACGGCGACCGACGCTTCGCCGCAAAAGCCGATTTTGATTGATAAATTTTTAGAGCAAGCCACGGAGTTCGATGTTGACGCACTCGCCGACGAAACCGCCGTTGTTATTGCGGGAATTCAGGAACATATCGAAGAAGCCGGTATTCATTCGGGCGATTCTTCATCGGTTTTGCCGCCGCAGCGAATTTTAGAAGACCATCTCGAAACGATAAAACACTACACGCGAACGCTGGCAAAAGCGTTAAACGTGATCGGTCTGATGAACATTCAATTTGCGATAAAGGACAATCGCGTTTATGTTTTGGAAGTCAATCCGCGCGCATCCCGAACAGTTCCGTTTGTGTCAAAAGCGACGAATGTACCGCTTCCGGCGATTGCTTCGCTCGTGATGGCTGGCGTGAAAACTCTGGCTGAATTTGATTTGCCGGAAGTTTTGCATGTAAATCTTTGTTTCGTTAAATCGCCGGTCTTTCCGTTCGCCAAATTTGCTGGCGTCGACCCGATTTTATCGCCCGAAATGCACTCGACCGGCGAAGTTATGGGTGTTGGGGCAACCTTCGGCGAGGCTTATGGTAAAGCGATGACCAGCGCTGGTCTGAAATTACCGACAAGCGGCACGGCTTTTTTATCTATCAATGACGCCGACAAAGGTCAAGCCGTCGTTGTCGCCCGTCGGCTGAAAAATTTAGGCTTCAAAATTATCGCCACGCGCGGCACGGCTCTGCGCCTTCAGGAAGTCGGACTCGAAGCCGAAACCGTTTTTAAGGTAAACGAAGGTCGCCCGAATATTGCCGATTACATCAGACGCGGCGAAATCGCGCTTATTATAAATACACCATTAGGCAGCGTGTCGCACTTTGACGAAAAAGCGATTCGCCGCGCCGCACTTGCCTACGACGTACCGTGTGTAACGACGATGACCGGTGCAGAAGCATTAATAGAGGCAATTTCGTTTGAATTGGAAAAGAAAAAAAAAATTGTCAGGTCTTTGCAATCAATTCATTCTGATAAAAAAATGCTGGCGGAAAAAGGCAATTAATTTTCAGACAAAATTCCAAATCCCGCATTCGTATAAAATTGTCAGAAATATTAGACGTTTCCGCAAATTCTCGTTAAACTCGCTTTCTTTGTAGCTATAGACGCCAAAAAAAATTTTCTTTGAAGTTTGCTCTTTCCTTAAATCACCAAACACCGACGGTCGAGTCATTACCGATAATTCATATTTTGAAATCAAAGCTAATCTCTTCTTCAGTTGTAATTAAGGGAAATATTTCATTGTCTCGACATATCAAACTGATTACCTGCAAACAAATTTAATTTCAATTACGCCGCTTGACGCTCGAAGAAAATCAAAATAAACCAGTGTGAAATTGAAACTCGTATTCAAAAAGAAATTATTCTAAAATATAAAAATATCGGTATTTATAAAAATGAAAAAAATCAGTTTATCTTTCGGCGGAATATTGTTTCTGTTTTTATCCGCAGTTATTAATCTGCCGGTTTTTGCGCAGACATCGGAGAGTTGTTTTCGAGGCGCGGTTAAAGATGCAGACGGCGCGGTTATTACCGGAGCGAGAATTTTATTGAAAAATGCAAAAGGCAAGACCGTTGACAAAATTGCAACCGATAATTTGGGTGAATTTGCTCTAAACTGCTTTGATGACGGCGAATATGTTTTGAGTATTTCCAAAGAAGGAATGGCTGAAGTTACGAAAAACGTTTCGCTTAAAGATAAAAAATTAGCGGTTTCCGATATTGTTTTGGAAACTCAGATGATTTCCGAGACTGTAACTGTCAAAATCGAATCCGAATTTGTTTCCTCGACTACCGAAACGGCGACCAAAACGGCGACGCCGCTTCGTGATGTGCCGCAGTCGATTGAAATAGTCAATCGCGGATTGCTCGATTCGCAGGCTGTTCGTTCTTTGCAGGACGCGCTCGTCAATGTTACGGCGATTTCAATCGCGCAGGGCGAAGGCAGGCGCGACCAGTTTATCGATGGCGTGCGCGACGACGCGACGTATTACCGCGATTTGGCAAATATCGAGCAAATCGAGGTTGTCAAGGGTCCGGCAGCGGTTCTGTTCGGACGCGGCTCGTCTGGCGGAATTATTAATCGTGTGACGAAACGCCCGAATTACTCCGGCAGAGTCGGCAATATTGAAACGATGTTCGGCTCATACGGCTTAAGGCGCGGCTCGTTCGATTTCGGTCAGCCGATTCTTAAAGAAAAGCTCGCTTTTCGTTTCATCGGGGCGTATGAAAAATCAGGCAGTTTTCGTCATTCCTTTTTCCAAGACTGCTACAATATCGCGCCCTCTCTATCGTGGAAACCGACTGAAAACACCGACGTTTTATTTCAGTTTGAATTTTTGAACGACAAACGCCGACCGGACAGAGGACTTCCGTCCTATCAAGGCAGCGTTGTTGAAGTTCCGATTGCGACTTATTATGGTTTTCCCGAAACCGACCGCATCAACAACCGCGTTTCGTCGCAGGCTCTGCGAGTCGAACACAGGTTCAACAACGATTGGCTCGTCCGAAATGTTTTCCGCCGAATCAATACGGCGACCGATTTTTACAACACAGGCGCAAACGGCGTTTGCGTTTTTGCGGCGAACGGAAACTGCACGGCAATCAGGACAACCGACCCGATATTTTCGCTCGACCGTTTAGGTGCAACTCGATTTCAATATGCGAGCAATGTCAGACAGCGAAACAATTTTAACCAAACCGAAGTCGTCGGCATTATAAATACGTTTGGCTGGCAGCACACGGTTCTGGCAGGCTTCGAACTTGGTTCACAGGATAAAGACACAAATCGTTACGACGGCGCGGCTTCCGCCATTTCGCTTCTCAATCCGGTTTTAACGCGCCCGCAAGCATACAGAACTCTGACGAATTTTAATAATTTCAAAGGAAAAGTTTTCGGCTTGTATTTTCAAGACCAGATAAATTTTACCAAAAAGTGGAAGGCTTTAGTCGGTATCAGATACGACGATTTTCGTCAAAAACTGGATGATTTGCGCGCAGTTAATTTGGATCTAAATCGCACCGACAAACAATGGAGTCCGCGCGTCGGGCTTGTTTATCAGCCAAACGACTGGCTTTCTTTTTACGGCAGCTACACGCGCTCGTTTCAACCTTCGGGTGAAAATTTGTCGCTGGCAGCAAACGCGGCGGAATTAAAACCGGAACTGACTCGCAATTACGAAGGCGGCATCAAGGCACAGTTTCGACCGTTGAGGTTAAACGCGACGCTTGCCGTCTTTCGCCTCGACCGCAACAATATCAAAACGAACGACCCATTAAATACGGGCAAACTCATTCTGGTCGGCGAACAAAAAACCGATGGCATTGAAGCGACCGTTTCCGGCGCGCCGACCAGAAAATTGGAAATCTACGCCGGATATGCGCTGCTCGACGCTCGAATTACAAAATCGAACAATTTTTCGGGCGGCGTTCCTTTGCAGGGAAAATTTGCTCAACTCACGCCGCGTAGTTCGGGAAACTTGTGGCTGACATATCAACTGCCGAAACAGCTTCGTTTAGGTTTTGGTGCATTTGCCCGAACGAAATCCTTTACTTCGACCAATAATTTGGTAACGCTTCCGGGCTACGCTCGTTTCGATGCGTCACTTTCGTGGCGCAGCGAACGGCATTATGAGGTTGCATTAAACTTAAAAAACATCACCAACCGGCGTTATTTCGAAACGTCGAACGGCGACAACGGAATTTTGCCCGGCGCGCCGATAAACGGTTCGGTTACTTTGCGTTATCGTTGGTAAAATAGAAGGAAATTAATCACAAACAGACGCAAATAAACAGAGAGAGGAAACAAAAACTCAGAAGCATCAACAAAAATTCCAAATCGCTGTTTCCAACTCAGCGAGCGTGTAATCAACGGCTTCCGGTCGAAGTCGCACTGCGTATCTGCGCAAATCGCTCCATTCGTAAAAGCAGGTCAGCAGCATCAGCCGCTTGCGGAATGTTTCGTCAATTTCCGCGTCTGTGTAATCGAAAAAGCGGAAAAATTCGCGCTGCAAATCGCCTTGTCCTTGAATCATAAGAAGCCCGATGGCGAGAAAATCGTATTCACGTAAGCCTTTAAGCGAATCGGCGAAATCGAAAAGACCGGAAATTTGCCATTCGCCGTTTTGTTTCAAAAAACGCAAATTGCCGAAATGAATGTCGCCGTGAAGAAAAATCTGTTGAAAATCCGTCGGAAGGAGTTTCAAATTTTCTTCAACAAATCCAGGCAGACTTTTCAAAATTTCCGAATTGACGCCGCACGCCTTTTGCCGCTCGACGCACGTATTCGCCTGGTGTTCGACAAATTTGTGCCAATCAAAATCAATTCTTGTCGCGTCGGAACGGTGCAACTGCCTCAAGCCTGCGGCAAGTTGGGAAAGGATTGAAATTTGTTCTTTTTTGTCGAGCTTTAACCACAAATCTCTTGTCAATTGTTCGCCGTGATGTTGGGTCGTGATTAAATATTTCAAACCTTCAAATTCGCCAAACGCAACAATTTCGGGCAACCTTAAATTTGTGTTTGCGACTTCGAGAGCTTTCCGTTCGCGCTCGAATCCGTTTTTGAAAGGAACATAAATTTTGACAACAAAGCATTCGTCAATCAAAAAAACAATACTTTCGCCGTGTTCCGAACGTTTCGGAAAATTGCAGGAAATTTCGTGTCGCGCGCAAATGTTTTCGGCAACCGTTTGCCAAATAGTATTTTTGAAGTCTCGTTTGAAATCAAGATTCATAGTGTAATGAAATATTTTGTGCGAAAACGATTAGCAAAAACCGCTGTCGATAAATTTAACATCTTCTAAAACGCATTTTCGCAGCCGCTAAGTTAAAATTAAAAACGATAAGTAATAACTTTTGAAAGTTTATTATTTTCTATTTTTAATTCGCATCGAAATTACTGTAAATGAATACGAACAAAGTTTTAGCATTGATTTTGGCAGGCGGCAAAGGCGGTCGGCTCGGGATTTTGACCGACACGAAAGCAAAACCCGTAATGCCTTTCGGCGGCGCGTATCGTCTGATTGATTTTGCTTTGAGCAACTGCGTCCACAGCGGAATCTCCGACGTTTGGGTCATAGAGCAATACCAATTGCACACGCTCAATGAACATCTGTCAAACGGCAGACCCTGGGATTTGGATAGAACCTACGGCGGGCTTCAAGTTTTGCCGCCATTTGAAAACGAATCGAAAAGCGACGGATTCGCGCACGGAAACGCCGATGCGATTTACCGCCATCTGAATTTTATCGAAAACTTCGCGCCCGACATTTTGCTGGTTTTGAGCGCCGACCACGTTTATAAAATGGATTTCCGCGAAGCGATTCAAACGCATCTTCAGAAGAAAGCGTCAATTACAATGGTTACGACGAAAGTTCCGACGGGCGAATCGGCATCACGCTTCGGCGTCGTCAAAACTAATAAAGACGGGCGTGTAACGCAATTCGATTATAAACCCGAAAAGCCTGAAAGCGATTTAATTACGACGGAAATATTTGTTTATGATGCGAAGATTCTACTTGAAACATTGAAAAAATTGAAAAAGGAAAAGCAGGAAATCAAAGATTACGGACACGAGCTTTTGCCGCGCCTTGTCAAAGAAGGCAGAGCATTCGAGCATCGCCACACGGGATATTGGCGCGATGTCGGCACGATTGAAAGTTATTACGGCTCGCAAATGGATTTGCTCGATGAAAAGACGAAGATTTTCTTTGCCGATGAGCATTGGCAGGTTTTTACGCATTCTGAACAGCGAATTCCGGCTTTTGTTTCCGGCAACGCTAAGGTTACGAATTGTCTTATTGCAGGCGGTTCGAAAATTTACGGCGCGGTCGAACGTTCAATTTTAAGCTCCGGCGTTACGATTGAAAAAGGCGCAAAAGTTGTGGATTCGATCATTTTGCCGAACGCATCAATCGAAAATGGCGTAAATCTTAACCGCGTGATTGTCGATTCTGATATAACGGTAACGAAAGACAGAGCGAAGCAACTTGCGGCAATGCAAAAGACGAATAATAACGGTATATTTATTGTCGGAAAACGTAAAATTCAAGACTCCGAAGAAATCGAAGATTAAATTATGAAATATGCCGATGCCGAAACAATCAAGCGAATTTTAGATGAATGTCGAACAATCGCAGTCGTCGGACTTTCTTCAAATCCGATGCGCCCTTCAAACGGCGTAGCGAGTTTTATGCAGAAAAAAGGCTATAAAGTAATTCCGGTTAATCCAAACGAATCAATGGTTTTGGGTGAGAAAGCGTTTATGAATTTATCGGCGGTTGAAGAAAAAATTGACCTCGTTGATATTTTCCGTCGTTCAGAGGAAGCCGGCACAGTCGTTGACGAGGCAATAAAAATCGGTGCGAAAGCCGTCTGGCTTCAGGAAGGCATCATTGACGAAGTCGCTGCCGAACGCGCAGCAAAAGCCGGACTACTGGTTGTGATGGACAGATGCTGGCTCAAAGATTTTATCAAATATGGCGAATAACGAAAAAATTCGCGCCATCGTCGTAACCGTCAGCGACACGCGCCGCAATGAAGCCGAAGATGTTTCAGGCGCGGTGCTCGTTGATTTGCTAATCGAAATGGATGCGGAAATTGTCGACAAAATCTTTGTATCCGACGATTTTGAAGATTTACGCCGGAGGCTTTTTGTTTTGACCGAACGCATGGACGCAAATTTGATTTTGACAACCGGCGGAACGGGTTTTGCGCCGCGCGACAATACGCCGGAAGCGACACGCGCTGTTATCGAGAGGGAAGCACAAGGTTTAGCCGAAGCGATGCGGCTCGAAACTCTGAAAAAAACGCCAATGGCAATGCTCTCACGCGGCATTTGCGGCATTCGCGGAAAATGTTTGATTATCAATCTGCCCGGCTCGCCAAAAGCCGTACGCGAATGTTTTGAAGTTATCAAACCGGTTTTGCCGCACGCGGTAAATTTGATTTCGGGAAATACGAAACACAATGAATAAGCTCACGCTAAATCGTAAAACTTTTTATATTCTATTCTTTGTCTCCTGTCTTTCGACATTTTCCCATGCTCAAGGAGCAAGCATTAAAATCGCTTCCGAAGCTGAAATAAAAGAAAATTTGCAGCTTGTTCCGTGTAAAAATGAGGAAAGACTCGAAGCCGTAAAAAAGCTATTCCAAACTTCCGGCGCAACTGATTCGGACATTGCCGTCGAAAAATCCAAGGATTTACAAAACATTGTCGTTACAAAAAAAGGGAAATCCGATGAAACAATTATTGTCGGCGCACATTACGATAAAGTAAAAGATGGCTGCGGCGCGATTGATAATTGGACGGGCATCGTCATAATCGCTAATCTTTATCGAACTTTGAAGAATGTTTCGACTGACAAAACTCTTTTATTTGTTGCGTTTGACCGGGAAGAAAGCGGACTTGTCGGTTCTGAAGCAATGGCGAAGTCAATTGCAAAAGATAAGCGCGCAAACTTTTGCGCAATGGTAAATCTTGACAGTTTCGGTTTCGGTTACCCGCAAATTCTCGATAATACTTCAAGTCCAAAGCTGTCCGATTTAGCTAAGGAGTTGATGAAGGAATTAAAATTGCCTTTTCAACACGCTTCGCTTGCCGGAAGTGCTGATGCCGATTCGACTTCTTTCATAAAAAAAGATATTCCCGCCATTACTTTTCACGGGCTTTCAAATGATTGGCAGAAATTTATCCATTCGTCGAACGACAAACTCGAAAACGTCAATACGAGCAGTGTTTTTGTCGGTTATCAATTTACGCTGCGGTATTTAGCAAAAGTAGATTCGAGTGGCTGCGGTACGTTTAGAAAATAAGTTGTTTTTGGATTGGTTTTTAATAAACAGTTCCCGATTATTTATTTTTTGAAGTCGGCAGAAAAATCTTAAAGGAAGTACCGCTTGCTTCGTTTGACAAAACTTCGATGCGTCCGCCGTGCGCAGTGATGATTCCGTAGCAAACCGCCAAACCTAAACCTGTTCCTTTGCCCGCCGTTTTGGTTGTAAAAAAAGGGTCAAAAATCTTTTTCAAATCCGTTTCATTGATGCCGTTTCCGCTGTCGGCAATTTTTATCTGAATTTCGTTGGCGGATTGTTTTGAAGTAATTTTCAACTTGCCGCCCTCGGGCATTGCGTCGCGTGCGTTGAGAAATAAATTCAAAAAAACTTGTTGCATCTGGTCTGCGTCGGCTAAAGTTTCGGGCAAATTCCTGGCTAAATTTTTTTCTAATTGCAGCTTCTGAAAAGATTTATCAAAGCTCGCCAGCCTCAGAGCGGTTTCGATAATTTCATTTATACCAGCTAAACTTTTAGCAGCCGGACGCACGCGCGCGAAATCCATCATATCTTTGGTAACCTGTGTAATACGATGGATTTGCGTAGAAATCAGCACCAACTTTTCCTTTGTGCTTTCGTCCAAATCCGGCTTGGCTTGCATCATTTGAATCAAAGACGAAATTGACGCGAGCGGATTGTTGACTTCGTGAGCGACGCCTGCCGAGAGCGTTCCCATCGCCGCCAATTTTTCTGTGCGAACGAGTTGTTCGTTTAGCTGCCGCAACTGTTCGATGTCGGTCGCCATTTTGCGGCTCATTTCGTTAAAAGACGCAGCCAGAACGCCGATTTCGTCGTTGCTTTTCCTTAAATCAACTTCAGTTCCGTAACCGCCGTTCGTAACTTGAACAGCCGCCAGCGTGATACTTTTTAATGGACGTGAAAGTGTTCGAGCAATGAGCAAAACGAGCAGAAGATTCGGAACGAGCGCCGTGATAATGCTGAAAACCAGGTATTTGCGCCACGCTTCAAACGTCATTCCGTCTTGAAATGCCCAATAAACAATCGGAATTTGAAACGCGACAAAGCTGACGATTGCGACCGACGCAATACTTAGAGCGATTTTGTAGGCAATCGGAAACAGGCGGAATTGGTCGAGCGCTGTTTGCAGAGAAAAAAGTTTGAAATTCGAGATGGCATAAGCGTAAATCAAAACGCCGGGAAGCACAAAAATTGCGCTTAACGGCAACAATTCGTAACGGTCGAAATACGGCAATACGATATTTGCCAGTGTCTTCAAAACACCAGTGATTAATACAGCCCAAAGAATCGCGCCGATTTGCTGGGCTTGCTGCGTGCCGCGATATTTGAGATATTTTCGATACAAAATCGCCGTGCCGTAAGCAAAAACGCCATAGACATAAATGACGAAAACATACGCGAGCGGCGCCAGCTCAATCTCGAATTTGCCGTTTGTAAAACCGACTTTACGCCAGAGAAGCCCAAAAATTGCAGCGGGAATTAAAACCAGCGAAGGCGCAAATAATACGGCGGCTTTGCGGCGCGGCGTGCGTGCGTTTTCGGGAAAAACCCAGGCGAAAACAACCAGCGCAAATTGCAGAAGCAGAGAAACAATAAAGCTCGAAGCCGCCCACCAATCTGCCGTGTCGGTTGAGCCGTGAAAGTTCCAGAGAATTATATCTTTGACTGTCCAGAGCGCGAGAAAGGCGATAAACGCGGCAAATGTCTGGTGCGCGCGATTGCGCGGATTGGCGACAAAAACGTAAAAGCCGAGCAATACGAGCAGAAAAAGCGCGAAAAGTTGAAGTAAAACCAGCATATGTCGGTTTTATTTTACTCTTAAAATCCTAAATACGCTTAACTTATTTAAGCCGTATTTTCAAACCGATGCTGATGCCGTTAACGTTAACCGGTTGAGCGTCAAGGCGAATATACGCCAAATCTACTGAGGTTTTATGAGTAAGTTTCGCGTAACACCGGCAAAAAATTCGTTTTGAATCCATTTTCGCAGACGCAAATCATAATAGCCTTCTTCGGAAATAAACGGCGAGAACATCTCTTTGCGTTTGAACTTAAGCGGTTAACTCACCTGAACTCTCTGCCGGTAAAGGTCTGGGTCATTTCTCGAATTACGAAAGCGATGCTCGAACATATTGCGGTCGCGAAAGGCAAAACCGCGCCAAGCTCCGAAAAAAGTCGCGCCGACACTGAAGCGGGTTTCATATCTGCGGCGATTTTTGACAAGTTCATCCTTGCGATACAGGAAACCGGTTAGCAGAGACAAATGTCGATTGACTCGAAAATCTACAGTTGTTCCGATTCGATTATCCAAAAAATCAAAATTTCGTCTGCCGATGCGGAGAACTCCGTTTAAAGTCGCCGTAACTTTATCGAAACTGTTTCCCTTCGCGTCTTTTGCGCTGACGAGCAGCAAAATCAATTGGACTTCATTCCAGGATTGAAAATCTGAGGAAAGCGCCGAAGTTTGGGGAAAAGCAGTGTTAGCAAATAAAAAAAGAGCAACAAAGATAAGTAAAATTTGGGTTCTCATTTGTTGTTACAAAACTGTTGCAGAATTGTTACAAACAAAATAAAAACTTATTCAAGAAACTACAAGCCGAGAATAAACGCCGAAATTATAAAAGTAATGCCGAAAGCAATCGGCAGAAAATGTTTTCCTTCGATTTTATCGCCGATTTTGAGGAAACGGTGAAGAATTGTAAAAAGCGGCAGGGCAATGCTTCCGACCGCCGCGCCGAGAAACGCGCCGAAAAATGCGCCGAAGAGAAAAACGACGATTCCGCCTGCTCCGCCGGCTAACATTCCCCAGAAAATGCCCACAAACGGCAGAATCAAAATCATTTTCGTCCAGGAGACTTTCTCCAACTCAAAAACGGTTCTTCCAATCATCTTTCCAGAAAGGTAGCCGACGGTTGCCGAAATTAAATTCACGATGACGATAACACCCAAAATCCAAAAATCATTCGTCTGGAAACTTCTCGCATCAATGAAAAAGCGCGTAAAGATTGCGGCAGGCGGAAACGTTCCCAACAGCAGACCGAAGTAGGCAAAGGTTTTTTCAATCCAAAGCGGATTGGTCATTAATTCGGATTGGAGTTTTTCATTTTCCGTGCGAAACAAAGTTTTTTTTCTTTCGGTTTCGGCATTAACGGAAAGTAAATAGTTCAATCTTTTTTCCGTAGATTCGTCGCAGAAATTGTTTGCGCCAGAGTCGAAATTGAATTGGCGGGCAGCGGTTTTCGTGTTTCGTGTTTCCATAAATCTTGCTCCAAAACCTTAACCGAAAGACGTTTATCGTTTGGCGATTTTTCGGCGAATATCTTTTCAAGTGATTTTTGCGCTTCAAATTCCCGCAAGACTTCGACAAATTCACAAGTTAAAACGGCAAAATCTTTTTTGTCGGAAGTAGTGACAAACAAATTTTCGATAATTTGCAAAAAATCCTGTCGCGCTGAAGTTTGATGAAAAAAAAGTCTTTGGCAGTTGCGTCGGTTAAAACATTTTGCAGCGAGTTCGACATTTTTATTTTTAGCGGCTCGAAAAAACTCCTTGCTTGTTTCAACTGAAGTTTCCGCTTGAGCGGCGAGCGTCAAACCGACGTATCTATCGAGCGTTTCACGAAATTCATAAATTGAAACGCGCGAACCGCTTTCGCGCAAAACTCGCTCGAATTGTTTTTGAATTTCATATAGTTTTCTTTCACGCTCAATTGAAAAAAAGGTTTTTTGAAGGAATTTATTTTTCAAAAAAAATTGATAAACGGACGGTAGCCAAAAGAAAAATGTAAGAAGCGTTTTTAACCGTAACATTCTGAAATCCATTCGTTCGCGGTTTTGAAAATAGAAATAAACGGCAACGGGCGCGCCGGCGGAAAAATAAATTATCAGCAAATCGGTAATTTTCATCAACGCCTACTTGGGCAACCGATATGCCAGCTTAAAAAGGCGAGTTTGAACGAACCGGAAAATTAGATATTAAGCCGAAAACTTATGCGGAAAATAAAAATTAATGGAACAAACCAATAAGAAAAATCGTTTAAGAAACTTGGCAAAGCGCAAAACTTATACTTTAGAATTTGCAGATTGCAAAGTAATAGAAAAAGATAGTGCGGAAAAAAGGTCGAGAGCAAATTTTAGTGGAATCAAATTTGCTTTAAAGGCAAAACGATTACACAAATCAAACCAAAAGGTATTAGATTCATACAAGGGGAAAAGGCAATAATGTCAGCGAAACCAAAAATAAAAGTTATAAAAAAAGACGCCAACAAAGTTATTCAAGCGCCTATTTTGATTGAAGAAAAGTCAACTAAAGCAGCAGCGCGCGAAATGGTTTCAACAGTTACAAATTGGGTAAGCGACTTTCAGCAGCGTCGTCGTGTAGAGACCCGGCACGCTCTGGAAATATTGTTTCAGAGTAATCCACAAACCGACGGCGTGTAAATTTTTCATACATTCCACTCTTGATAATAACTCCGAATTTTAGGATAGCTTTTTAGGCTATCCTTTTTTTGTAAATTAATATTTTTAAGAGTACAAATCCTTGCTTATATTTTAAGACCTTAAAGAACAAGCGATGGTTTTCCATAAAAAACAATTTTTTGATAAATTTAATTTTAACCCGTATGAAAGAAAAAGTAGCAATTGTTACAGGTGCAAGCAGTGGAATCGGACGCGCGACAAGTTTGCTGTTTGCGCAAAACGGTGCAACGGTCGTTGCCCTTGGCAGAAATGAAAAGGAATTAAACGCCGTGCGCGCAGAGGCTCGGAAAAAAGGCGGAAAAATCAAAACCTATCTTGCCGATATCGTGGATACTACACAGGTCGAAAATTTTTTCGACTATATGAGCAAAAATTTCGGTCGAGCCGATGTTTTGGTAAACGCGGCGGGAATTATCAAGAACGGCTCAATCGAACAGACATCGCTTGCAGATTGGGACGAAACGATGAATATAAACTTGCGCTCGATGTTTTTTATGATGCAGAAAAGCGTTCCGCTGCTTGAAAAAACAAAAGGAAATATCGTTAATGTTTCGAGCGTTAGCGGACTTCGCGCGTTTCCTAATGTTCTGGCATATTGCGTTTCAAAAGCGGCGACTGACCAGTTGACTAGATGCTCGGCGCTCGAACTTGCGCCGCAAGGCATTCGCGTTAATGCGGTAAATCCGGGCGTTGTCATAACAAATATTCATCGACGAGGCGGAATGGAAGAAGAAAAATATCAAGCATTTCTGGAACATTCAAAAACAACACATCCGCTTGGACGAGTCGGTCAGGCAAGCGAAGTCGCCGAATTGATTTACTTTTTGGCTTCGGAAAAAGCGTCTTGGATAACCGGCGCAACTTACGAGATTGACGGCGGACGCGCTCAAACCTGCGCCAGATGAATTTCAAATTCCGGGTTCTAAATTTTAGATAAGAATTGAACTTTAATTTATAAGTGAAACTGCAACTGCTGCCAAGCTCCTTCGACGAAAACGGTTTTGCCTCCGAACGCCAGCATTTATCTTGTTTTGTAATCGACGACTCGGTTGCGGTTGACGCCGGAAGTCTCGCAATGGCAACAAATCCCTGGCAGAAAAAACAAATACGCGATGTCGTTTTAACGCACGCGCATCTTGACCATATTGCCGGTTTGCCGCTTTTTATTGACGATTTATTTGAAGATTTGGACGAGCCGATTCGGGTTCACGCGACAACCGATGTTATAAAAATTCTGAAGCGCGACATTTTCAACTGGTCGATTTACCCGGATTTTTCCGAACTTAAAAATAAAAAAGGCGCGGTTTTGGAATACTGCGCTTTCGAGGTCGGAAATGAAATTGTCATAAAAAATCTAACCTTCAAACCAATTGAAGTAAATCACCAGGTACCTTCCGTCGGGTGCATTATTTCCGACGGAAAAACAAAAATTGCCGTAACCGGGGATACAGCGGAAACCGACGAATTTTGGCGCGTAATAAATACGGAAAAAAACTTAAACGCTATTTTTATCGAATGCGCGTTTCCAAACGAACTTGGAGAACTTGCGCACAGCTCGCATCATCTGACGCCGATGATTCTGAGTCGTGAAATTGAAAAATATACAGGCGAAAGATGTCCGATTTACGTCGTCAATATCAAGCCGATGTATTTTCGTGAAGTTGTCGGGCAAATTGAAGAATTGCAAATTGAGAATTTACAAATTCTCCGAGTCGGAAAGGTATATAAATGGATTTAGCCGAATAATCCGTAAAAACTTGCGCGGTCGAAGCAACTGATTCCCATTCTATTAATTTTATTATCGAATCTCTTGTCATCTCTCAGAATCTTGCTTTTTCTTATGTTTAATCTTTCTTAGCGAAGGGTGAATTTTTTCTTCCGGTTTGACTTTCCCGATTTTCCGACTCGGAGGCGCAACGGGTTTGCGAATCGCATCGAAAATCGGACGCTCCGGTTTTTTCTTTTTATTTCCGCTCATTACGCAAAGGATTATAACAGAACACGCGCGAGTCAACCGGCAAAAACGCTTTTCTATTGACAACATAGAAAGAAAAATTCACTATAGATAATCTTCGGCTTTTAGCTCGTACAAATCGAACAAATAAATTTTGGGAGCAGCAATTGACTAGAAGACCAACCCGCAATTATCAAACGGACACATATTCAAAAGGAAAAATCGGACACGCTCCTTATAAACATCGGCGTCCGTTTTGGCTTCCCGCATCGAATTATTATATTTTAGCGGCGGCGGCGGCTATCGCTTTGTTCTTTATCATCTGGGGAATTCTGTTTGACGACGGCGAAGACGCGCCCTGGATTGTGTCGGGAATTGCGGCGAGCGGAGTTTTGGCGTCTGCGGTCGTTTTGCGTGAAATCGTTCTCCGGCGAGCGCAAAAACGTTATTTGCTGACACAGAGAAGACTTGACGAAAACTTAAAGAGCATTTCTTCACATTCTGACCCAAACGCGGCGTATAACAAGCTGTCTTTGGAGAAACACGCTGTTATTGTCAAGGGAATCCAGCAAAAATCGGAGGCGACGCGAGTTTTGGGAAAGGTTTCCGAAGGTCATCTGGAAGTATTCGAGATGTGCAACGATTATCTTTCGCTTAACAAGCAGCAGATGGAAACAGTCGGTGTCGGTTCGCCGCGTCTTGCCGCGCTGCGACGGGGAAAAGAAATCGTCCAAAATCTCCACTATTTTCATTTAATGTCTTGGGCGCAAAACGAATCGAGATATTTAACTCAAGAATCTAAAATTCGTGTTAAAATATCAGATAAGCTGGAAGTTGCGCAGAGAGCTTTAACCATTTTGAATTCGGCTTCTGAATTCTATCCGAACGACCGGCGGCTCGTCGAATCCGAGCGAGCCTTAAAAGAATTTATTACTTCGATAAAAGTTTCGCACTTGATAGAACAAGCCGAACGAGCAGTTTTCAAGGGCAATAACAAACGAGCGCTAAATCATTATCAGGACGCACTTTTTTTCCTGGCGCGCGAAAATAACCAAAACGAGCAAGGGCAATTGATAACCGAAAAAATAAATGCGGAAGTTGAAAAATTACGTCAAATTTCAATAAAAACGATTGATAAAAACGATTAAGGGAAAATAACCTGAAAAGTCATAATACAAAAATATGATAAGTCAAACTTGCCCGCGATGTCATAGCAAACGAATTAGGCGCGGATATCGTCCAACACCTCTCTGGTCGAAATTTCTTTTTCGCTACCATCTGTTGTGCGACGGCTGCAACTGGGAATTTACAGGATTTGCCGTTCCGGGAACTGTTTCGGCAAAATCGACGAGAAAGAGGAAGACGGTAGAAAAGACTGAAGAGAAAGCCAAATATAATTTACCGGACGAGAACGAAAAACAACGGGCAGAACAAAGAGTGAAAGTTCGGCTTTAGGCGGTATTCATGCACTAATGAAAAATGAACGACGGTATTATTTCTCATTTATTTTTCTTTGTATTATTTCTTTTCAAATCTCAATTTTGGCTCAAACCGCAGCGCCGACGCCAGAGACAAATTCGGAAAATGTTACGCTCGAAGCCCAGAAATCAGAAGAAGAGTTGATTCATTCGGGCGATTTGGTTGATGTCGATGTCATCGGCAGCACCGAATACGATTGGCGCGGAACGCTCACGCCCGAAGGTTTTTTAAGCGGCATAAACTTTACGGGAAATCCGATTTACGCCCTTTGCCAAGCTGAAGAGAGTATCGCTGCGAAAATTGCCGTCTCGTACGGCAAAATTTTGCGCGAACCGAGAGTTGTCGTAAAAATTCTTGACCGTTCGAATCGTCCGGTTTCGGTTCTCTACGGCGCTGTCAAAAAGAATCAGCGCTTTCAAATAAAGCGTCCGGTTTGGCTGAACGAATTGATAATCGTATCCGGCGGATTTACAGATAAAGTAAGCGGCGAAATTCAGATCCTTCGTCCGCCAAACATAAATTGTGAAAAGGAAACGTCAAAACCAATCGAGTCGCCCGACGGTTCGGTAGAAAAAACCGAAAAAGTTTCACAGACAGATAAAACCGACGAAACGCAGTATATCAATATAAAAATCACCGATTTACTGTCGGGGAAAAAAGAAGCAAATCCGCAAATTTTGAGTGGCGATGTGATAACCGTTTTAGAAGCTAAGCCGATTTATGTTATCGGCGGAGTAGGAACGCCAAAACAAATTCCGCTTCGCACCAAAATTACGCTATCGCGCGCTATTGACAGCGCGGGCGGTTTATCAAAAGGAGCGGATGCAAAGAAAATTACAATTTTCCGCAAAAGCGGCGAGACAAAAATTATAGAAGCGGATTTGGACAAGATAAAGGCAAATCAAGCTGAAGATATAGTTTTGCAAGCTTTTGACATTGTTGAGGTAACACAGACGGGACGCGAAAAAAGAAAATTTCCGCCGATTATAAACGTCAGTGATTTAAACGGAAAAACGGCGGGAAATTTGCCCTTGCGAATAGTTGATTAAAAGAGTTATTTTCGGGAAGACTTGATTTTTGTTTGTTCAAAATTCAAAAATCTGTTATTAATAAAAGATTAAGTCCTACCTTTTGATTAGGAAATTCAAAATTTTTTATGGCACAGATTCAAAATAGATTTAGCCGCCGGACAATTGCGCTTTTTTGGTGTCTGGCGATTGGCATTATTATCGGCGTATTGATTTACCTTGAGCAAATCGCTTTTCTTTATGTTTTGGCAACGCTTGTTCTTGTCGGATTGCTTCTAATTGTCGGACGCGCTGATTTGGAAAAAGTTAGTAGGGAAAACGCGGGCTTTAACACCAGCGGCGAAGACAGGATTTAATTTTGATACTTAAATTAGCCAAAATTCTTTTTCTTTTGTTGTCTCTTATGTCTCTGACATTGGCGACGATGGCTTATTCTATGCAGTTTGCCGACGAGGGCAACACGATTCGTCTGCGTTGGAAAAACTCCACGATTCCGATAACTCTTTCCGATTCACTGACAAAACAAAATCCGAATATAAAATCGGGCAGCGATGTAGCGGGCGCGATTCGCAGAAGTTTTAAAACTTGGGAAAAAGCTGCAAATGTCCGGTTCGAGATAACTACGGCAGACAAACAATCGGTCAGCGCCTCGGGAAAATCCGGCGACGGCGCAAGTTTGCTGACGATTTCGCAAACACCCGAAAACCTTTTGCTTTTTAGCGGTGACACTGAGGAAGTTTCAGCCCGCACCAGAACATTTTTTGACCGCAACGGATTTATTACCGAAGCCGATATTGTTCTTAATCCTTATGAGCAGTTTTCGACCGACGGTTCAATCGGAACATTCGATTTGGAAGCGACATTCACACACGAAATCGGGCATCTTCTCGGATTGGAACACTCTTCAATTGCGGGCGCGACAATGTTTGAACGCCAAGGGAAAAACGGAATATACGGCTTGCCGAACTTTAATGCAAGAACATTAGCCGAAGACGATATTTCCGGCATTCGGGCATTATACGGCGCAATAAACTCTGATGTCAGTTGCTGCGGCACCCTAAACGGGAAACTTTCTACGGCAAGCGGAAAAACGGCGAAAGACACTCAAGTTTGGATTGAAGAAACAGAAACCGGACGAGTAATTGCGGGTGTTTTAACTAATTCGAGTGGGAATTTTCGTATCGAAGGTTTATCGAGCGGTAAGTATTCGGTTTATGCACAGGATTTCGGTGAAAGAAAAAATTCGACTGCGGCGCAAATTCTTGGCGAAGTTGAAATCAGCCGAGGTAAAACTACAAATTTTACAAAAAAATTAAAGAGCCTTGCAAAAACTTTCGATATTCAATACATCGGTTTTAACGGACAAATTTCCCAACTTGCCGTACCGCTCAACGGTGGAAAGTCTTTTATGATTTATGTCGGCGGCAAAAATCTGGATGCCGACAATCTTACTCCCGGATTTAATTCGCCGTATTTTACCGTTTCAACGGATACGATTACCAAACAAGATTACGGCTCGGAGATTTCAGTTATCAGTTTTGAGGTAAAGGTAAGCAGCCTAATTCCAGGCGGTGAATACAGTTTTTACCTGCAAACAAAAAATAAGGAAATCGCTTATTTGGCGGGCAGCTTGACGGTTGAAAGTTTTGAAAATCCGTGGAGCAGTTCCGTATTTTCCGGCGTCGAATAAAACCAAAAAAACTTTAATTTTTAATTTGCAATTTCTTTTTCGGTGTGCATAATCTATAAATGTTCACCTCCCCGGTGAACATTCGGTCACAAGGGGTGAGGACTTGTGACATAAGGGCGACGGAGTGGGAGACGTCGCCCTTTTAATTTTTAAAGCATTCTATTATTTATCAAAATTGCAATGATTTGTAAGCCTTATAATGCCGAAGTCATTTTAGGCTTGACCTGAAACCGAATAAGCGTAAAATTTATTTTTTGTCAGAGATAAAAATTAGACGAAAGCCGACTTTATATTCTGTGGCAGGAAAAAACAAAAATTATCTTCATTGATCTAAAAGACCGCAGATATTTAACCATCTGACGGTCTTTAATCCTTTTTATGGAACAAGTAAAACGAACTCCGACAAGAAGCTGGCTCAAGAATTGGCTTTATCAGGGCGTTCAGGAAATGGAAGGTCCGCACGAAAAGGAAGGTCAGCATCACACGCATCATTGGTGGAAAGTAATGTGTCTGACGGGCGTTGATTATTTTTCGACGCTCGGTTATCAGCCGGGAATCGCTTTTCTCGCTGCCGGTGCGCTTTCCCCGATTGCGACTTTGGTTTTGGTACTGATAACGCTGTTCGGCGCGTTGCCGATGTATAACCGTGTAGCGGCAGAAAGTCCGCACGGCGACGGCTCGATTTCGATGCTCGAAAATCTGCTTTCGCGTTGGAAAGGGAAATTTTTCGTTCTGGCTTTGCTTGGATTTGCAACAACCGGATTTATTATTACGATAACGTTATCCGCCGCCGACGCGACTGCTCACATTTTGGAAAATCCGTTTGTCCACGAACATCTGCCGTTTCTCGAACATCCGATTGTTGTAACTTTATTTTTCATTGCGCTGCTCGGTGCGGTTTTCCTCAAAGGCTTCAATGAAGCTATTGGAGTAGCTGTCGGTATAGTCGGGGTTTATTTACTTTTAAATGTTGTCGTCATCGGTCGCGGTTTATATGAAATTGCAATGCACCCGGAAACGTTAACGGCGTGGAAGGACGCACTTTATAATTATCCGGGTGCAAACGCCAATCCTCTGATGATGATTGCACTGGCTTTGCTGGTCTTCCCGAAACTCGCGCTCGGACTTTCCGGTTTTGAAACCGGTGTCGTTGTAATGCCACTCATCAAAAATCCGAACCGTATAACAAACACGCGCAAACTGCTGGCGACCGCCGCCATCATAATGAGCTTTATGCTGATAGCAAGCAGCATCGCCACGACGGTTTTGATTCCGGCGGAGGAATTTCGTCCGGCGATTACGGATGCAAGCGGCGCGATTGTTCAGGAAATCGGCAAAGCCAACGGGCGTGCTTTAGCTTATCTGGCGCATTTGTATTTTGGCGATACTATCGGCACGGTCTATGATCTTAGCACGGTTGCGATTCTGTGGTTTGCCGGCGCGTCGGCTTTAGCCGGACTTCTAAATATCGTGCCGAGATATTTGCCGCGTTACGGAATGGCTCCCGAATGGGCGCGTGCGACTCGTCCGTTAGTTATTGTTTTTACTTTGATTTGTTTTGCCGTGACGGTAATCTTTAAAGCCGACGTTGACGACCAAGCCGGTGTTTATGCGACAGGCGTTTTGGCGTTGATGACGAGTGCCGCGATTGCCGTGGCAATTTCCGCCTGGCGCAAAGGACAAGCAGCAAAATGGCTCTTCTTGATAATCTCGCTGATTTTCGTTTATACGCTCGGGGTTAATATCGTCCAGCGACCGGAAGGCTTGAAAATTTCCTTAATTTTCATCGGCTCGATAATCGTCGTTTCATTTCTTTCACGGGCGATGCGTTCGACCGAAGTGCGGGTTGACAAAATCGAGTTTGACACGAAAGCGCGGGAATTTATTGACGATATATCGAAAGGCAAAATCTGCATCGTTACCAACCGGCGCGAAACCGGCGATGCCGAAGAATATCGTTTTAAGGAACACGAAAAAAGGCTTGATAATAACATTCCGGCGGGCGACCCGATTCTTTTTTACGAGATAACCCCGGGCGACGCTTCCGAGTTTAAGGGAAAATTGTGCATTCAAGGCGTTGATGTCGAAGGCTACCGAGTTTTGCGAACCGTAGCGCCGGCTGTGCCAAATGCGATTGCGGCGCTTCTGCTGCATTTGCGCGATAAAACCGGAAAAATTCCGCACGTTTATTTCGGCTGGAGTGAAGGCAATCCAATAATTTATCTGGCGCGTTATATTTTATTCGGCGAAGGCGATACGGCGCCGGTTACGCGCGAAATTCTGCGGCAAGCTGAAGAAGATCCGGAGAAGCGTCCGAATGTTCATGTCGGCGGGTAAATCTGGTGAAAAACTAAAAGTCAAAAGTGAAAAATAAAAATTAAAAAATAAGTAACCGTAAGTTTTCAGAGTTTCGCTTTTCACTATTTCGTTGTAGTATAAATCTTTTGAAAATTTAGATAGCCGAAGATGCTTTTAGTTTTGAAGACGAAAAGGCAACACGGGGAAACCAATTAATTGGGGCGAAGCGCACAAGAACGGCGATAAATTGCCGCCAGCGTAGAACACTTCCATGTTCCAGCCCGACAGCTAACCTCGTAGGCTCGATGGGAGAGAAAATTAGAATTTCCGACTGAAAAATTGTGTATCCGCAAAGCGCGAGCTTACTCGCCTTTGTGGATTTTTATTTTTAAATAACAGATATGGAAAAAGTAGAAACATATGCCGATAACCGCTTTAAGCATTGGCTTCTGCAAGGCGTCAAGGAAATCGAAGCGCCTTATGAAAAGCCGGGTGAGCATCACACGCATTCGTGGTGGAAAGTGATGTGTCTGACGGGCGTCGATTATTTTTCGACGCTCGGTTACCAGCCCGGAATTGCTTTTCTGGCGGCGGGCGCGCTCTCGCCGATTGCAACTTTTGTTTTGGTTTTGCTCACTTTATTCGGCGCGCTGCCGATTTACCGTCGCGTCGCCGCAGAAAGCCCGCACGGACAAGGCTCGATTTCGATGCTCGAACAACTTCTTTCGCGTTGGAAAGGAAAACTTTTCGTGCTTGTTCTGCTCGGTTTTGTTGCTACTGATTTTGTCATCACAATTACGCTTTCGGCTGCTGACGCAACCGCTCACGTTCTGGAAAACCCTTTTGTTCACGAACATTTACCATTTCTCGCACATCCGATTCCGGTTACATTTCTTTTCATTGCGCTGCTCGGTGCGATTTTTCTTAAAGGATTTAAGGAAGCCATAGGTCTGGCGGTGGTTCTCGTCTTCGTTTATTTGACGTTAAATTTAATTGTCGTCGGTATCGGCTTTTACGAAATTTTGCAGCATTTAGACAAACTTCCGGCATGGAAAACCGCTTTGACGACGGTTACAAATGCAAGCGGCGGAACGGATTCGCGCAGCATTTGGATGGTTATCGGTTTGTCGCTGCTTGTTTTTCCGAAACTCGCTTTGGGGCTTTCCGGTTTTGAAACCGGTGTTGCGGTAATGCCGCTGGTAAAAATTCCGAATCGCATCGGAAATACGCGCAAATTGTTGACAGTTGCGGCGTTGATTATGAGCTTTATGCTTATCGCCAGCAGCTTTATTACTACCGTTTTGATTCCGGCGGAGGAATTTCGCTCGCCCGTTATAGACGCGACCGGAATGATAATCGAAGAAGGCGGAAAGGCGAACGGACGCGCTCTGGCATATCTAGCGCATTCATTTCTCGGCGATTTGTTCGGCACGGCTTACGACATCAGTACGATTGCGATTTTATGGTTTGCCGGCGCAAGCGCGATGGCAGGATTGCTGAATATTGTGCCGCGTTACTTGCCGCGTTACGGGATGGCTCCCGAATGGGCGCGGGCGACGCGCCCGCTCGTGTTGGTCTTTATCGCCATTTGCTTTATTGTTACGTGGATTTTTAAAGCTGATGTCAACGCGCAAGGCGGCGCTTACGCGACCGGAGTTCTTGTTTTAATGACCAGCGCTGCTATCGCCGTTACGATTTCCGCTTGGCGGCGCGCCGAATTCTGGCGATGGGCTTTTGCGGCGATCGCCTTTGTTTTCGCTTACACAACCATCGTCAATGTCTATGAGCGACCGGACGGCATCCGCATCGCTTCAGTTTTCATCGTCGGCATCGTTCTATCGAGTTTTATTTCGCGGACGGCGCGGACTACCGAGTTGCGCGTTGAGAAAATAGAACTCGACACAAAGGCAAAAGAATTTCTAAACGATATAAGCACAGGCGAAATTCGGCTCGTAACTAATCGGCGCGAAACTGGCGATGTTGAAGAATATCGCTTTAATGAACACGAAAAACGGCTCGACAACCACATTCCGTCAAGCGACCCAATTTTGTTTTTTGAAGTCGAACTCGGCGACGCTTCGGATTTCAAGGGCAAACTGAAAGTGCGCGGCGTAGATATCGAAGGTTATCGAATTTTGCGGACGCATAGCCCGGCGGTGCCGAATGCGATTGCGGCGCTTCTGTTGCATTTGCGCGATAAAACCGGAAAAATTCCGCACGTTTATTTCGGCTGGAGCGAGGGAAATCCTCTGAAATATCTAATACGTTATATTTTATTCGGCGAGGGCGACACCGCGCCGGTTACGCGCGAGATTTTGCGGAAAGCCGAGCCGATTCCCGAACGCCGTCCCAATGTTCACGTCGGCGGATGAAATTTAATGTTGAATGACGAACGGTAAATGTGAAACAATTTCTCAAATTTACCATTCATCATTCACCGTTCATCATTGGATTCGGGTTCATTTGCAGAAAACAAGAGCGACAATAAACGGGGCGACCCTGCGACGGATAAAAGGGAACGGTTGTGTAAGCGCCGCATTTGGCGCAGTGAACGGCAACTTCTATTTTCTGTTTGATGCCGGAATTTTGGGCATTTGTAATTGCGGCTAGGCGCTCATTTTTGGCTTCCTTGCACTCTTTACAGCGTTTCGGCGGATTTTGCAGATTTTTGTCACGGTAAAACACTTGTTCACCAACCGTCCAGACGAAATCTGCTCCGCAATCTATACAAGTTATAATTCTGTCTTCCAGTTCGGGAGTATCCGCAAACGTTTTTTGATTGAATTCTTTAAGGCTGCCTTGTTCGGAATGTGGCATTGCTTGTTCCCTTCCCTGAAACCATGTTCTGAAAAAAGAATGTTTCGTTCAAACTTTAAAACATTCGTTTTTCTTGAGAGTATTAAAACCTGTTAACAGCTATTTAAGAGAAACAACAAAACGAAAACTTCCTATAATAATAGGATGAATTTAAGTTTAATAAGCAATAGCTAACCAGTCTGATTTTGAAATTATAACTATCGACTGTGGGTGTCAAGTTTTGCTTTAGACATTTTTTTAGAATGCATGATATGAAAATTCTGGTTATCGGTTCCGGCGGGCGAGAACATGCGCTGTGCTGGGCGTTTGGTAAAAGCGATAAAACGACTGAAATTTTTTGCGCCGACGGCAATGCCGGAATCGCGCAAATTGCCCGATGCGTCAACATAAAGCCGTCAGAAATCCACAAACTGGCGGATTTTGCCGAAGAAAACAAAATTGATTTAACTTTTGTCGGCGGAGAAACTTCGCTTGCACTTGGCGTTGCCGACGAATTTGAAAAAAGGAATTTGAAGATTGTCGGCGCCAGCGGAAAAGCGGCACGGCTCGAATCCAGCAAAGCGTTCGCCAAAGATTTTATGCGGCGTCATCGTATCCCAACCGCAAAATATGAAACCGCAAATTCGACCATAGAAGCCACGCAAATTCTCAAAAATGGAACACTCGGCGATGAAAATTCTCCGGTCGTTGTCAAAGCCGACGGACTCGCGGCGGGAAAAGGCGTCGTCGTCGCGGCAAATCGCAAACAAGCCGAACAAGCTATTTGTGAACTTGAACATTTAGCCGGAAAAAATGCGGCTGAAAAAATCATTTTGGAAGAATGCTTAACCGGCAGGGAAGTTTCCCTGATTTTTTTTGCCGACGGCAAAAACTTTGTATTGATGCCGCCCGTCCGCGACCACAAACGACTCGGCGAAAACGACCGCGGGGCAAACACGGGCGGAATGGGAACGATTTCCGACGACCGGCTTCTTTCCGAAAATCAAATCAAAACAATCGTGGAGGAAATTATCATACCGACGCTCGAAGCAGCGCAAAACGAAGGATTTCCGTTTCGCGGAATTTTATTTTTGGGTTTAATGATAACTGAAGCTGGCGCAAAACTGCTCGAATATAATGTGCGCTTCGGCGACCCCGAAACACAGGTAATTTTAACTCGTCTGAAAACCGATTTGGTTGATATTTGCGAAGCCGTCTGCTCGAAAAATTTATCAAATGTAAAAGTCGAATGGGAAGCGGGAAATTCGGCGTGCGTCGTTTTGGCGTCAAAAGATTATCCGCAAAAACCGCAAACGGGCGATGTTATTTTCGGTCTGGACAAAGCAGAAAATCAAAAAGACGTTCAAATTTTCCACGCAGGAACGGCAAGAGATGCAGACGGAAATTTTATAACGGCAAGCGGACGAGTTTTAGGCGTTACGGCAACTGCTGAAAATTTGGACAAAGCATTGCAAAAGGCATACGAAACCGTCGAAAACATATCTTTCGACGGAATGCAGTTCCGCCGCGATATTGGAAAATAAATTGATTCGACATTTAGTAATTTTCCAGCATTTTTCTGTAATTATCAAAATTTGTCTTCATCTCCGAAAGACTGTCGCCGCCGAATTTTTCGCGCATCGAGTTGGCTAAAACAACTGCCAGCATCGCTTCGCCGATGACGCCCGCCGCCGGGACAGCCGTAATATCCGAGCGTTCAAAAGCGGCTATGTCTTCCTGTTTCGTGTCAATATCAACCGAACGAAGCGATTTACGCAGAGTAGAAATCGGTTTCATAAACCCGCGCACGCGCAGCTCTTCGCCGTTTGTAATTCCGCCTTCCAAACCTCCGGCGCGGTTTGTCGTTCGACTGAAAACGTTTTCCGAAAAGATAATTTCGTCGTGAGCCTGCGAGCCGAATAGTGCGGCATTTTCGACACCATTTCCGATTTCGACTGCTTTAACGGCTTGAATTGACATAAACGCTCGCGCGATTCGCCCGTCGAGTTTTTCATTCCAGGATGTGTGCGAGCCGAGACCGGCGACGACGTTTTTCGCCGCGACTTCAAAAATTCCGCCCAAAGTATCACCTTCCGTTTTTGCTTTATCAACGAGTTCAATCATTTGCGCTTCGATGGTTTTATCGGCGCAGCGAAGCGGAGAATTTTCTTCAATGGCGGAAATCTCGTCGAAAGTTTTCTTCAAAGGTTTTTCTGGAACGCTGCCAAGTTTTATGACGTGGCTTTTTATTTCAACCCCAAAATTTTCTAAAAGCTGTCTGGCAAACGCGCCGCAGGCAACACGTGCAGCGGTTTCGCGTGCCGAAGCTCGTTCGAGTATGTCGCGCAAATCTCTGGTTTGAAATTTTTGACCCCCGGCAAGGTCGGCGTGTCCGGGGCGTGGGCGTTTTACCAGTTTGGAATTTTTCGGTTCGTTTTCGAGTTTTTCACTCGACATTACTTCTTCCCAATGAACGAAATCGCGGTTTTCAATAATAAATGCAACGGGCGAGCCTAAAGTTTTTCCGTGCCTGACGCCTGAAAAAATTTGGATTTCGTCTTTTTCGATTTTCTGTCGTCCGCCGCGACCGTAACCTTGCTGCCGTCGCCAAAGCTCAAAGTTTACCCGCTCGACATCAATCTTCAAACCCGAAGGCAATCCTTCAATTATTGCAATCAAGGCTTTGCCGTGCGATTCTCCTGCGGTTGTAAATTTGAAAAACATAATAATCAGCAGTCGGTTGTATTTTCGTTTTCAAGTACAGATTTGTCCGTGTTCGTCAGCGGCTCTAAATATTTCTTTTTCCTGAAAACAATCAAACCGATGCCGCCCAAAATCAGAAGCCCGCCGAAGACAGTTTGCGGCGGAAGGCTTTCGCCCAAAAATGCTGCCCCGACAAGAACTGCAATCAGCGGCGTAACGAGCGAAATCATCATCGCTCTGGTTGACTCGATTTTACTCAAAAGCCAGTAATAAAGCCAAAACGCGATGATTGTTCCAAAAATCGTTAGATAAAAAACACTGAAAATTGCCTGCCAACTCCAATTAAAACTGAGCGGATTTCCTTCTTTTACCAGCGCATAAATTATTACGGGAACAATTCCGAACGTCATCTGCCCGAAAAGCATACTCGCCGGATGAAGATTTCCCCCCCGCGCTTTTATCAAAATCGAAGCCTGCGCCGCCGCATATGCGCCGATTACAATTGCCACACAACCGGCAAACGCCATTAATGAATTTATTTGCAGTTGCTCGATGAAAATCGTTGCAACACCCGCTACTCCGAGCAGAACCGCGAAAACTTTCAGCCGGGTTATTCGTTCGTTTGGCAGATGAATCCACGCCAGGACAAGTCCGAAAACCGTAATCATTGCCTGCAAAACCGCCGCTAAACCCGAAGAAATATATTGCTCGCTCCAAAAAACGAGACTGTAATTTACGGAAAACTGCAAAATTCCGGTCAGAGCCAGCAATTTCCAATCGCGTTTTGTACGGGGAAGCGGAATTTTTTGGAAACGAATAACAAAAGCTAAAATTAAGATGGCGAGTATAAATCTGGCGGCGGCAAAGCTGATCGGCGGCAAATCTCTAAGTCCGATTTTGATAAAAAACCAGGTCGTCCCCCAAATCAGACAAAGAATAAGCCAGATAATTATTTTCATTTTGGTTAATCGTTTATTGTAAAAAAATAAATTTTGATTAGCCAACAACGATTAATTATTTTCTTTCAAAAAAACTCAAATTTGTTTCGCCCTGCTTTACGATTCGCCAGCGTCGAATATCACCAACCAAATCGGTTAAAGTATTTTTGGCATGGTGTTCGACAATCAAAATCCCGTCTTCATTAATTAGATTTTCAGCGTTCGCGCCGAATTCGTACAAAAAAATCGCATAATCGGTTTTGTATGGCGGATCAAAAAAAACCATATCCCATTTAGTCAAATGCTGGCGGCTGACAAATTTTTCCGCCGCCTCGCAAAGAATTTCAGTTTGTTGTTCCGGAATTTTGAGAAGGTCGAGATTTTGTTCAACCAGAGCGCAGGCGCGGCGTGATTTGTCGACAAAGGTAGAAAACTCTGCGCCGCGAGAGACGGCTTCGATACCGATTGCGCCCGTTCCGGCGCATAAATCAAGAAATCTGGTTTCGTCGTGAATTTTCGGTGCGAGGATATTAAACAAAGTCTCGCGGAGGCGGTCGGATGTCGGGCGAGTTTTTGTGTCGACAGGAGTTTTCAAAATCCGCCCGCGATATTCGCCAGCAATTATACGCATTTTCGGTTTACAGTAATCAGTTGTCGGTTGTCAGTAGTTGGAAATGTTTACTGATTACTGATTTTATCTTCTTTCGTAAAAACTCAATGCCTTGTCGTCCTGCACAAGCACGCGCCAGCGACTCATAACGCCAAATTTTTCGGGGAAAAACATTTCGGCGTGATGTTCGATAACCAGCACGCCGCGTGGTTTGAGAGTTGTGCCGCGACCGAAGAAAGCTAAAACTTCGTCGTAATTTGTATCAAACGGCGGGTCAAAATAAACAACATCCCAAAAGCGTCGTCGTTTCTGCATCTGCTTTAAAAAAGGGACGATTTCCGTTTCGACAACCTCGCCGTGACCAGGTTTGATGCCGCAAGTCTCCAAATTTTGCTTGATAAAGCTACACATTCTGGCGGAGCGTTCGACAAATGTTCCGAGCAGCGCGCCGCGCGAAATCGCCTCGATGCCGACCATTCCGCAACCGGCACAAAGATCTAAAAATCTTCCTGCCCTAACACGTCGAAACAAAATCCTAAACATAATTTCGCGCATACGCTTCGTCGTCGGGCGTATTTTCGGCGAAGCCGTGCTTTGCAGATACTTTCCGCGATGCCTTCCGTCGGTTATTTGCATATCCGAAACGATGCGCGGAAGATTTTCTTTTGTCCAGGGCTTAAAATTTTTATCTTTTGGAGTCGACCGTGCGTTTGGTTGAAACCGATTGTTTCCCGGCTCAAAGTTTTGGTCTTTAGGCTGAAATTTTCCGTCTCTCGAGTGAAATTTACCCGCGCTGCTTCGCGGTTTTCCATCACGCCTTCGAGCTGTTTCATCACGGTTTTGAAATCGCTCGCGCTCGGGCTGGAACCGGTTGTCGCCGGTTAAAAATCTTTTCGCTTCGTGAGGTTTTTCTTCGTCCTTACGGTAGTTTTTATTTTGATCGAACGGTTTCGGCGTTGCGTTTGTCGGCGGTGTTTGTTTAACCATTTTTTTCTACAATCTAATTTGCTACTGCGTATGTTTTTGATTTTTCAGCTTGAATCGGCGTAAAACAGTCGCTTGATAATTTTTGGCAACTGAACAAAATGGGCAAATAAAAATGGAAAAATGCTATATCAGAGAAACTTTTATTGTTTGCAGAAAAACAATACTTCGAGCTTCATTCAAAAGCTGTCAAAGATTGAAAAATCATATTGAAAATATAATCAAATATCTGAAAACTTTTCAATTGCCGAAAGCCTTTTTATTTTGAAAACTATAAATTTTCACCCGATACCGGCGAGACGAAAGCGCGCGTCGGCTTTTGCGGTCTCGATTAGCCTTGAAGTTTCCTGAGTTAAGCGCTTTGAAGTGAGATAAAATTCGGCTTCCTGACGCGCTTTGTCCAGAATTTCCAAATCGCGGATGATATTTCCGATTTTGAATGTTTGAACGCCGGATTGACGAGTTCCTAAAATTTCGCCCTGCCCGCGAATCTCCAAATCTTTTTCGGCAATGCGGAAACCGTCCGTCGTCTCTTCCATAATTCCGAGACGTTCGCGTGCGACGGCAGTTTTTTTATCGCCCGTCAAAAGCACGCAAAAAGATTGTTCCGCGCCGCGCCCGACGCGACCGCGAAGCTGATGTAATTGCGAGAGACCGAAACGTTCGGCGTGTTCGATAATCATCAAAGAAGCGTTCGGCACGTCAACTCCGACTTCGATAACGGTTGTCGAAACTAAGATATTAAGTTTTCCGCTTGTAAAATCCTGCATTATTTCTTCTTTTTCAGCGCCTTTCATCTTGCCGTGAAGAAGTCCGATTTTATATTTCGGAAAAACCTTGTCGCGCAGTTCTTCAAACATTTTCGTCGCCGCTTTCAAATCCATTTTCTCTGATTCTTCAATCAGCGGATAAACGATATAAACCTGTCGACCGAGCGCAATTTCTCTCTCGATTCCTTTATAAACGCCCTCGCGCTTATCTTCGCCGACGACAACGGTTTTTATAGGCGTGCGTCCGGGCGGCAGTTCGTCAATCACGGAAACTTCCAAATCGCCATAAACCGTCATCGCCAGTGAGCGCGGAATCGGCGTCGCCGTCATAACCAGAATGTCGGGATGCAGCCCGCGTGCGGTTAGTTCGGCGCGCTGCATCACGCCGAACCGATGCTGCTCGTCAACGATTGCCAAACCTAATTTCTCAAACTCCACGGCGTCTTGAATAACGGCGTGCGTTCCGATGACAGCGTGAATTTCACCGTCGGCGATTGCTTTTTGAACTTTACGTTTTTCGGCGGCGCGAAGACTTCCAATCAGTAAGTCAACGCGGTAGTTCGTGTCGGCAAAAAGTTTTTTGGCATTACGCGCGTGCTGTTCGGCAAGGATTTCCGTCGGCGCCATCAGAGCGGTTTGATAACCGTTTTCCATCGCGGCAAACATTGCCAGAAACGCGATAATCGTTTTGCCGCTGCCGACATCGCCCTGCACGAGACGATTCATTGGCGCATCCGACTGCATATCGTCGAAAATGCGTTTGATAACTCGCTCCTGCGCGCCGGTCAAACTAAAAGGCAAAAGGTTTTTTATTCGTTCAAATGTGCGTTCTGAAATTTCAATAATCGTGCCTTTCGGTTCTTTTCGGCGCTCGCCGCGTTTTAGTTGCAGGGCAAACGAAACCCAGAAAAATTCCTCGAAAATAAGACGCTTGTGCGCGTTACTACGCGCGGCGGCATAATCAGTGATGCTGCAATCTTCGGGCGGAAAATGAATTTCCTCGACCGCTTGAGCGCGCGTGATGAGATTTTGCCGCTCGCACAAATCATTTGGCAAAGTTTCTTTGATAGAAGATTTATCGAGGTTTTGGAGAACGTTGTAAATAATTTCGCGCAATCTTTTCGTTTGAAATTGACCGAGTTTACGGTAAACAGGCACGCGCCGTCCGGTATGAATCATCGCAAATTCGGGATTGCCGAAATCTTCTTCAATAAAATCTTCGTCGGCATTTTTGTTTTCGGATTCGGAATTCTGCTCGCCGTCTTCTGTTGCGTTTGATAAATTCTTTAATAGTCCAAACTCGTTATAATCTTGTTCCGAGCGCAAAATTTCCAATTCGTCCGGCTTATTTATTCGCAGCGCAAACGTATTTTTCCGCGCGTCCCATTCCCATTTGCCGTAAGCGACAAAGCGCGTACCGCGTTCAAATCGTTCTTTCCAGTAGTTGACGATGCGATACGCGCCTTTGCCTGAAACAAACCACCAGACAACGACCGGTTTTCTGGTTCGCTCAAAATCGCCGCCGGTAATTTCAAAAATGAAAAGTGGTGGAGCTTTCGGTCCGCGATTTTTGCCGACTTGAAAACCGCCCGCAACACGCGCGTAAAGCTCGATTGATGCTTCCAAGCCCTCGTAAAGCTCGTCAATTTGAATCAAATTCGAGCGGTCTTCGTAACGCATCGGAAAATAATTCAAAAGGTCTTCAACTACGACTTCGGTTAAATCGTTTTTGTATGTAAAAGCGGCAACTGCCATCGCCAGTTTGCGCGCCATTGCGACGGACAAGTCAAAAATTTCAAATTCGTGAAGTTCGACAAGCGGCGTTTGCAGTTTGAGTTTCATCAAAAGAATTTTATCACAGAAGGTTAAGGAAAATATGGCAAACTCTGTCAGTTAAACCATCGAAATTTATATGCCGAAGCAACACGAATTCAATGGCTTATAAATTGTTATTGAAGCTAAAGTCTTTTTTGTAAAACCCAATCAATCTGCGAATCGGAGCCGAGTTGAAAAATGTGTTCGCCGCATTTTTCAAAGCCGAATTTAGCGTAAAATTTCTGCGCCCGAAAATTAAATTCCCAGACGCCAAGCCAAATAAAATCGGAATTTTTCTCACGCGCAAAATCCAAACAAGCGTTCATTAATTTTGCGCCGATGCCTTTGCCGATGAATTTCTGCAAAGCGTAGAGACGGCAAAGTTCAACCGGATTTTTCGCTTTGACGCATTTTTCCGTAGAGTTTATTTGCAATTTAGCGTAACCGACGACTTTGTCTTCAATTTCCGCGATAAAAATTACAACGTCTTTATCAGCCAAATCTTTTCTCGTCGCTTCGACAGTGAAATTTTCGTCCATATAAACCCGCATATCTTCAGGCTTGTTTCGCTCATCGTGGGCAAAAGCGTCGAAGAAACTCTTCGCTCCGATGTCGGCAAGCGTTTCGGCATCGGCGAGCGACGCAAATCTAATATTAACCGTTGAATTCATCTAAACTTCCGTAAAGAACCCAAGCGCGTCGTTGTGAACGATAACGGCATCTGAGCTTTTTTGGAGAGCCGCTTGAAATTTATCGTTAAAATTTTCGTCCGTATCTTGAAAATTGAGTAAATCGCGCACTTCGTCCAGCAATGCTTTTGCTTCCGGCTCGCTTGCTGGTCGTCGCACGGAAGCGGCTTCGTCAATCAGCGCGACGAGCGAGGAAATTTTTCGCAGCCAGGCAAAATGAATGTCGTTCAAAACGAGTTGAAGATATTGATTCGGGCTTGTAATCGCGCCGTTTATTGTTTCATATTCGGCTTTGGCATCTTCGAGCAATGTTTTATGCAGGCGTAGCAGCGATTTGCTCAAATCTTTCAAATTCCGTCGCGTCCGGTCGGTTAAAGAGTCGTGTCCGTTTTCAAATTCCGTTTTCATTACTTTATTTTAGCGTAAAGGCGTGAAATGAAACCATACGAAAAAAACTTTTTGGTAAATTCATTCAGAATATTAAAAAAGGTTAGTATTTTAACCGACGAACGAGTATTTTTATAATATCCAAAAACTGACGTAGAATAAATTTCGGGTAAATATGCAAGAATTTGAAAATTTTCGGCTCGAAAAATTTGCGATAAAGCCAGATAAAGCCTTACCGGAATTTACCGATTCGTTTGCTTTCGACCAAAGGCTTTTTGAAGCCGATATTCGGGTTAGCATAGCGTATTGCGCCACGCTGTTTGACGCCGGAGTTTTAACGCGCAACGAAGCCGAACGCATAAAAAACGGGCTTCAAGCCATTCTAAAACGCTCGGAATATGACAAAAATTATTTTAACAATCCCATGGTCGAAAACGTTCATTCATTCGTCGAAGCGAAACTCATACAGCTTATCGGCGACGCCGGTCGCAAACTTCAGATTGGGAGCAGCCAAAACGACCAGACGGCAACTGCTTTTCGTTTGTGGCTCAGAGAGGAAATCGAAAAAATTTCAATTCGCGCGCGGGCGCTGCAAGCAGCTTTTATAAACGCGGCGGAAAGGCAGCGTGAGGCAATTTTGCCAGGTTACGCGCATCTACAGCGAGCGAAACCGATACTTTGGGCGCATTGGTGTCTGGCGTATTTTGAAATGCTGGCGCGAGACAGAGAACGGCTTGACGAAGTTTGGCGGCGCGTTAACGTTTTGCCGTTCGGTTCGGCGGATGCGGCGGGAGCGAATTTTGAGATTGACCGTGAAGAACTTGCCGGAAATTTAGGTTTTGAAGGCGTGTCATTAAATAGTCTGGACGCAGTTTCCGACCGCGATTTTACGGTTGAATTCGTCAGCGCGAGCGCTTTGCTGATGGTTCATCTTTCGCGTCTGGCGGAAGATTTAATTCTTTACGCTTCCAAAGAATTTCAATTTGTCGAACTTGGCGGCGCTGACGCGACCATTTCAAATTTATCGACGCAAAAGAAACACATCAACCGATTAGAGCTTGTGCGCGGCAAAGCCGGACGCATTTTCGGTCGTCAAATTTCACTTCTGACAACGATTAAAGGCTTGCCGATGGCTTATAACAAAGATTTGCAAGAAGGTAACGAAGCGGTTTTTGATACGGTTGATACGGTGAAAAGTTGTTTGCAGGCGACGACGAATGTTCTGGAGGGTTTGCGCGTTAGAGAAGAAAAAACGCTCGCCGCGGCAACGGAAGGTTATTTTAATACAAGCGAGCTTGCCGATTATTTGGTGCAAAAAGATGTACCCGTTCAACTTACTGACCAAACGGTTCAAAGCATTTTGTCTTACGCGGTTTCAAAGGGAAAACAACTGCACGAATTGAGTTTGGCTGAAATGCAAAATTTTTCGGCTCAAATTGAAAACGATATTTATCACGTTTTAAGTTTGGAACAAACCCTGGCGAGCAAATCGCAAATCGGCGGAACGGCACCGGAAAGAGTTTACGAAGCGCTCGAAGAAGCGCGGATTTCTCTTGAAATGGAAGAATAATTTTGTATCAAAGGCTTATAAAAACAGAAATTCGATTCGATTAATTTATCAAAAGCAAGTAATAATTTGGTATAGGGCAAATGCACAAATTCGTTCGCAGTCTTTTAACCGAGTGGCGCAAATTAGGTTTACCTTTTTCCGATGAAACCTTTGTCGTAGCGGTTTCGGGCGGCGCAGATTCAGTAAGCCTGGCGTTGGCTTTGAATGCATTGAAAAAGCTGGAGAAACTGGATTTACGTTTCGTCATCGCGCATTTTAATCACGATTTGCGAGGCGAGGAAAACGACAAGGATGAACGCTTTATCAGAAGTTTTGCGAAAAATTTCGGCTTTGAACTCGCTTGCGGCAAAATCCTAAATCCAAAATCAAGAATCGAAAATCAAACCGGCAATCTCGAACAAAATGCGCGTCTCGCCCGTTATGATTTTTTGCGTGAAACGGCTGAAAATCTTCATGCCTACGGAATTTTGACCGCGCACACGCTCAATGACCAGGCGGAAACTTTTCTGCTGAATCTAATTCGCGGAAGCGGTTTGGAAGGTTTAGGCGGAATAAAAACGACAAGAGTTTTTGATCTGCAAATTCAAGATTCTGATAACGAAGACTTACCATTAAAATCCGAAATCCAAAATCCAAAATCCAAAATCCTTCTGGTTCGTCCTTTGTTGAAATGGGCAAGGCGCGAGGTGACGGAAAATTTCTGCCGCGAAAGCCAAATCGAGTTTCGGTCGGATTCGATGAATGAAAATTTGGCGTTTCGGCGCGTGAGAATTAGAAAAGTTCTGCTGCCTCTTCTGGAAGATTTTAATCCGAAAATCGTTGAAACGCTTGCAAAGACAGCGAATTTGTTGCAGGAAGATTTCAGCCAAGTAGAAAACTCCGCTAACATAGCTGCTAAAAATCTTCAATCTAATGAGCCGAACAGCGAAAATGTCTTAAATCTAAAAGAATTTAAGGATTTATTTCCCTCGATGCGCCGACAGATTCTGCGCGAATGGCTGAAAAATCGTCGCGGCGGTTTGCAAAAATTGGATTCAAAACATTTGGAAGCAATCGAAAATTTAATACAGGGTCGCAAAAGCGGCAGGACAATCGAATTGCCGGATGGCGAAACGGTTATAAAAAGACAGGGGAAATTATTTTTTGAAAAAACAAAGGTTGAAAAAAGCCGGACGGAGAACTACAATCAAGGATTAGATTTTACAAAGGGCGAAAACGCTATCGAGAACAACGATTGAAAGGAAACTTTCATCAAAAGTTTGTAACCGAAATTATAAAGTTAAACTTTCGAACGGTAAAAAAGAAAGTTAATTTTTGGAGGCACAAAAGTTGAGTTCTAAAGCAAAGCAGGTTTTATTGTGGTTAATGATTATTTCCACGGCGATGTTGTTTGTTTATTTTTTGCAAGGTAAGCAAACCCCGAATCCGCAGGAATTAACCGTTGACCAGGCTATCACGCGAATCAAAAACAAGGAAATAAAAGAGACGGGTTTTAAGGCGTCTCAAGTTGATTTGACGGACAGCAACGGAAAAAAATATTTTACATATATCGGCAGCGACGCGACACGCGAGGCAATTCTCAAATCAGTAACGGAGATAAATGACGGTAATCCAAGTTTTATAAAAAACACGGACGAGCCGCAATCGAGCGGCTGGGGTTGGCTTATGCTGATAAACTTCTTGCCGTTTCTATTGCTCATCGGACTTGTGGCTTTTACGCTGCGCCAAATGCAAGCCGGCGGCAACAAGGCGCTGAGTTTTGGAAAATCACGCGCCAAATTACTCAATAATCAGCAAAAGCGCGTTACTTTTAAAGACGTTGCCGGAGTTGACGAAGCCAAAGAAGAACTCGAAGAGATAATCGAATTTTTGAAAGACCCGCAAAAATTTCAAAAACTTGGCGGCAAAATTCCGAAAGGCGTTTTGATGGTCGGACCTCCGGGGACAGGAAAAACGTTACTTGCTAAAGCCATCGCGGGCGAAGCAAATGTTCCGTTTTTCTCGATTTCAGGTTCGGACTTTGTAGAAATGTTCGTCGGCGTCGGCGCAAGCCGCGTTCGTGATTTGTTTGAGCAAGGCAAAAAGAATGCTCCGTGCATTGTCTTTATTGACGAAATCGACGCCGTCGGCAGACACCGCGGCGCAGGTTTGGGCGGCGGACACGACGAACGCGAGCAGACGCTGAACCAACTGCTTGTCGAAATGGACGGTTTTGAATCGAACGATGGGGTTATCCTGGTCGCTTCTACAAACCGACCGGACGTTCTCGACCCGGCGCTTCTTCGACCGGGACGTTTTGACCGCCGCGTCGTCGTCGGAAGACCGGATGTGAGAGGACGCGAAGGTATTTTGAAAGTTCACACACGCAAAATTCCGCTCGACGAAAACGTCAACATTAACGTGATTGCCCGCGGAACACCCGGATTTACCGGCGCAGACCTTGCCAATATAGTTAACGAAGCGGCTTTGAATGCGGCACGTTACAACAAAAAGGTTGTAGGAATGACGGATTTTGAAATCGCCAAAGACAAAGTGATGATGGGCGCGGAACGCAAGAGTATGGTTTTGTCGGACGAAGAAAAGAAATTAACCGCTTATCACGAAGCCGGACATACGCTGGTCGGATTGAAAGTTCCTTCGGCTGACCCGGTTCATAAAGTTTCGATTATACCGCGCGGAATGGCGCTCGGCGTAACGCAGCAATTGCCGGAAGCCGACCGTCACAGCTATACGAGAGAACATCTGACTAGTCAGATTGCAATTTTGATGGGAGGACGTATTGCCGAAGAGCTTTATCTAGGCGCGAATAATATAACTACCGGCGCGTCGAACGACATTGAGCGTGCGACCGAACTTGCCCGCGCGATGGTTTGCGAATACGGAATGAGCGAACTCGGACCGCTTACTTTCGGCAAAAAAGAAGAACAAATCTTTTTGGGTCGGGAAATCTCGCAGCATCGAGATTACTCTGAAGATACGGCAATAAAGATTGACCAGGAGGTCAAGAAAATTATCGGCGGTCAATACGATTACGCCAAGCAGATAATTAGTGAAAACAATGATGCAATGATGCGTTTGACCGAAGCACTAATTGAGCGCGAAACGCTCGACGGTGTGCAAATCAGGCGTCTTGTTGCCGGTCTTCCGTTGGATGATGGAGGTTCTTCTCCTAGCTCGCCGGATGACGAGGGCGGAACCAAAGCGCAGGAAGAAACCTCGCGCAATCCTTTCAAAAGTCCGATTCTGCCGCCAATCACCGGAAACAATCCGGCGACGGCTTAGAAAAGTGAAAAACGGAGAGCAAAAAGGCGATGTGAAATTTTCACATCGCCTTTTTTATTTGAATCAATTTTTGCTTACTTTTGAGACAAGACTTGTTCTAACCTTTTAACTAACTCACTTTGCGGATTCATCACTTTGAGTTGTGACAAAATTTTTGCGGCTTGCTCGGCGTCGCCTTTTTTGAAATAAGCAATTGCCAGATTGTAAAGCGTCGGTTCATATTTCGGATAGGTTTGCAGTCCGGTTTGAAATTCTTTTATCGCCCGGTCGAAATCCGGCGCTTCGCGTTCGACAAAAGTTATACCCAAATCGGTTCGGACATTTATATCGTCAGGCTTAATGTTTAACGCCTGGACATACCATTTTTCCGCTTTCTCAAATTTTCCGATGTCGAAATAAGCGTTTCCGAGCTTTACAATATTTTCATATTCTTTCGGATTGATTTGTTCGGCTTTATCAAAAAATTCCTTTGCTTTGTCCAAGCCTCTAATTTGTAGATACATATTTCCGGCTTGTATCTGCGCGTCGAAATTAGCTGGCTCGTTCCTGGCTCTATCGAGTTTTTCGGAAACTTCCGGCAGCGGCTTGCCTTGTGTCTGTAGTTCTTTAATGTCGGCGGCTTGCGTCTGCTGCTGCGGAAAAGACGGATTTACCGTGTTTTGCCGAGGGTTTTGTTGCTCTGAAATTTCGCGCCGATTGATAGTGTTGGCTATGTAAAATCCGATGATAAGACCGGCAATCAAACCGCAAACGCCGAATAAAATTTTTTTTTGCATTGAAACAAATTGCCGCAAACAACACAAAATTCGCAAAAATGTATTTTGTTCTTTTGTGTTGTTTGCGGTTAAAATTTATGCGTAACTATGCAATCCCGGAAGCAGATAGCTAACGCCTAAATAAGTAAAAATTACTAATAAAAAGCCGACGATTGCAAAATAAGCCGAACTTCTTCCCGACCATCCGCGCGAAATTCGGGTGTGCAAAAATGCGGCGTAAGTCAGCCACGCAATGAGCGCGCCTGTTTCTTTCGAGTCAAAACCCCAGGGTCTGCCCCACGATTCGTTTGCCCAAATTGCACCCGTGATAAGAAGCATCGCAAGACCGGCAAAGGCGAGACACGCAGTTTTATACATCAAACCGTCGAGTGCGTCGAGCGAGGGAAGTCTTTCGATTAACTTTTCTGTGCGAAAGCCAAATAAAATTACAAAAAAGGTTCCCGCCAGAGCCGTTATCAAACCGGAAAGTTCAACCGGATTTGTATTCAAGCTCAAAAACATTTTTTCGCTGTTCAATTGCAGATATTGCTTCGCCGTCAGTTCGAATTCGGTCGGCGAAAGCGCGGCAAATTCCTGTGCCGATAGTCCTTGTTTGGAAGCGATTTCTTTCCCAGCGGTTATAAACTGACTTTGATTTTGCGTCAATTGCGTTCTTATTTTCGCACTAATATCAGTTGTCGATTTTATACCCGAAACCAACAACGCAACTGCTAAAATTTGCGCAACTAAAGAGAGTTTCAATAACAAATGCCCGATTTTTTTCGCGCCTTCATTGTTTTGATACAGATAAATCAGAAAAGAAACGATAACGCCGACAAGCAAAATACCGGACATAACAAGCATTGTTCCGACATACGGAATTTCCAGGCGAAACGGCGACGAAAAAGGTTTTGCGCTGCTCGTCGAACCGGGTATGAAAAGACCGGCGCGGTAAACAAACTCGGTAAAAACAGAAAATTTGCTGACGGTAGCAATTACGGCAAGCGCAAAAATGCTTGACCAAATCGCCATCGCTTCAACTTTAACTCGGTCTTTTAACAAATAAATCACAGCTACGGCAAAACAGACGAGCGCGACACCGTAACTTAAAGATGCGACGCCGACGTGAATCGGTCGCCAGTAAGAATCGAGAACCGGCGGCAAATCAATAAATTCAGGTCCGATAAATCTGGCGAGTGTTAAAATAATCGCCGCAAGCGGAAGCGTAAATGCGCTCAGAAATTCAAATTTCTTGCGGTTAGCGATTAAAAGTGTTGTAATTCCCGCGCCGAAAGCAAAGGCGAGACTCAAATCATACAAATTGGCAAACGGAATATAACGGAAAAACCAGGGCGTTTCCATATTTCCACCTGCGCGAAGCATTGTAATCTCCCGGTCAAACGCACCGACCCAGCGCACCAGCCAGCTCGAAAGATTGAAAAATACGCCGAGCGCGCCGCTCCATAAACCGATTTTACGCGCCATTTCCGACGGCGCGTAAAGATTCGTCAATTGAAACAGCGCGGCGAAAATATAACAGGCGAGCGCAATCATCATCAGCGCCGCGTCAGAGATAAATTTTCCGCCGATTTCGATGCGCAGAAACAGCATCAAAAACGCGCCGACAATCGTTAAAATCGCGGGCAGATACCGAAACCCGGAAAAGCCTATATTTTTTGTTTCTCTAACTTCGTTAGCAGTTAAAACTTGCGACATATATTTTTCCTTGTAAATCGTAATTAGTCTTCTTCCGTTCACGATTTACGATTCAGGATTTACTATCTCACCTGTGGTTAGATTTTGTTTTATCTTTTCAAATTTATCTTCAAAACCCGGTTCGTTTCTATTTGTGTGTCCGCCGAGAATAATTTGAAAATTTCCCGCATCTGTTTTCTCAATCAAAGCCCAAATGCGTCGGTGCGAGATGAAAAAGACGAAGACGAGCGCGCCGATTAAACCGAAACCGCCGAAATACCAGGCGATGAACGCGGCGTTGTACGGGTCGTATTTTATCGAAAGAACGTGCGCGAGCGGAGATTTTTCAAAATCAGTCAGACGCCATTTGTAACCGGCTACCGGCGCGCCGATTGGAGCGTTGTCGGGCAGTTTTTTGCCGAAGGCGTAGGTTGATTTCTTCTCGCCGTCGGGCGTCGTGATATTTAATTTAACCGCCGGATTGTTGTATTCGGCGGAGCGCGTGTCGGGTTGCGAGCCTTTCAAAACAAAATCGGGGAAAAATGCTTCGTAATCTATTTTTGTTCCGTCAGGCAAATTCGCCGAGCCATTTCGCGCAAGATTCAATTTTACCGGTTCTCCACCGGTTTGCGGCGTAACTTCCAGAGTCATATTTCTGGCGCTTCCGACCGTGATTGCGCTTGCCTGAAAAAATCTGTAACCGCGGTAAGCAAAAGGTTTGTTGAGACTTACATCCGCAAGAGTTTTGCCATATTGAGGGTCGTCGATTTCAACTTGCGTGCGCCAATCGAGCGTATTGTTGATTTGAATCGAACCTTTTGGGTCAATCAATTTTTGCTCAATATCAGTGCAGTTTATCGTAAAAGGTAAAGCGACGGCGTAACGCTCTTGCTTATCCAGATTAAATTCAATCATCTGAATTTCATTCGTCGTCTGTCCGGGCATCATTCGCACATCGGCATCAAAACCGGTTCGCAAGGCAACAAGATGTCCGAGAAAAAGCGTCAGCAGCGCAACGTGAACAATATAAGCTCCTAAACGATTGAATTTTCCGCTTTCACCGAAAACAAAAAGATTTGCTTTGCTTTCAATTTTTGAAAAATCCTTCATGCCGTTTTCGTCTTCGACATAAAAATCACTTTTACTTTCGGTAATTTGCGGCTTCAAACCGGTTGCTTTAAAGACTAGACTTATTTTTTCGGCAATTTGTTTTTCGCTGTCGCCTAAAATTTGAAAAACAGCCGTTTGTTTTTGCCTTAAAAGCCAGTCGCGCGTGGCGGTAAGTTTCCGTTTGCGGATATAGCTCCAAGCCGTAGGAAAATGGTCAATCGAAGCCAATACAATATTCAGCGATAAAATGAATAGTGTAAGAAGAAAATACCAACTGTGATAAATGTCGAAGATTCCCAAGAAGCCGTAAACGGTTTTTTCAGCCGGCGTTAGAGATGCGTAATAAGCGTCGAAACCGTTGACGTTTTGCTGAATGATAAGCATTCCGATCATTGCCAGTGCGACCAGAATACACAGCAAAACAACGCCAAAACGCACCGAGCTTAAAAAATCCAAAACGCGATTTAAAACGGGCGTGGTTTTCGGTTTAGAAATTTCTCGTGTAGTTTCCTTTATTGTTTCTTCGGCGGCAGACATTTTCTTCTTTCTTACTTTTCGATTAGATAATAAAAATCATAACTTAGCCGATTTTATTTGTCATCCGCAAAAAAATTAGTTTGACTGTTATAAAAAAGAAGTTTGGCTTTGCCGTTCTGGTTTGGAAAAATATGGAAGGCAAGTTATTCTTACATTTATCAAATCTGTTGAATATACCTGATGGAAGTAATCACAGCCGAAATTCAAGCGACAAAAGCAATTGGTTTGCGCGAAAAACTCGCCGCTTATCTTGAACTTACTAAACCGCGCATTGCGCTTCTGCTGGTTCTGACCTCGGCAGCGGGTTTTTATTTCGGCGCGAACGCAGGCTTTAATTCTGTGCTGTTCGTCAATTCGATGATTGGCATAATGCTGCTTGCTTTCGGTGTCGCGACCTTAAATCAATTTATTGAAAGAGAAACCGACAAACTGATGGAGCGAACGGCAAAACGCCCTTTGCCGACAAAAAAAATAACTCCGACCGAAGCCTTAATCTTTGGCGTTTCTCTAACTTTTGTCGCGGAAATTTACTTGGCTTTTTTGGTTAATGGATTGACTGCGTTTCTCGGTTTGATTGTCATCGTCGGTTACGTTTTTCTTTACACGCCTTTGAAAACCAAAACGTCAGCGTCAACGGCAATCGGCGCTCTGCCAGGCGCGCTACCGCCGTTGATGGGTTTTACCGCCGCCGCAAATGAAATCACATTGGGAGCCTGGGTTTTGTTTGCGATGCTTTTTCTGTGGCAGTTTCCTCATTTTCTGGCAATCGCATGGATGTATCGTGAGCAATACGCCAAAGCGGGAATTTTGATGCTTCCCGTCGTGGAGCCGGAAGGGAAAATCACGGCGCGGCAAATCATAATTTTTACAGTTATGCTTCTTCCGGTAAGCATTGCGCCGTTTTTTATTTATGATGTTGCCGGTCATCAGATGGCTGGTTGGATTTATCTGGTCGGCGCAAGCGTTTTAGGAATCTGGTTTTTAATAGCAAGTATTGAAGCCGCACGTGCTAAAACCGTCGAAAAAGCGCGCAAACTCCTTTTTGTTTCCATTTTATATTTGCCGCTTGTTTTTGCATTAATGGTTTTTGACCACAAATAAGTTTCAGGTTTCAGGTATTGGCTTCTGTGTAATATGTTTAATTGAATAGACAATCAACTTCTATAACCAGAAACCAGAATTAGAAAACCGAAACCTAAATCTTATGAAAGTTGGCACAGCCGAGACAACCGTCGAAAAAGAGAAAAAGATAAAAAAGTTAACCGGCTTGAGCAGCGGAAGAGGTTCAAACGGCGGAAGGCGAAATAATGGCAGCGGAGGGGGCGGTGGCGGCAACGACAGCGGCGATAATAACAATCAGGATTATTTAGGAGATACGGAAAGATATTCGTCCGATAAGTTTCGTATCGGGATGTGGTTTTTGCTGCTCGTCGTTTTGATGACTTTCGGCGGTTTGATTAGTTCGTATCTTGTTCTTGCGACCAACGGCGCGCTGGAGTGGAAACCTTTTGCCTTGCCTGTTCAGATTTGGCTCAGCACATTATTAATAATTGCAAGCAGCATTACTTACGCAATCGCGCACAAATCTCTCGAAGTCGAACATCAAACAAAAGCGAAAAACTGGCTGCTGGCGACAACCGTTCTGGGCGCGATGTTTATTGCCTCGCAAATTCTAGCCTGGGTTACGCTCGTCGGACGCGGCATTTATGTCGCCAGTAATCCGTATGCGGGTTTTTTCTATATTTTGACGGCGGTTCACGCTCTTCACGTTCTCGGCGGAATCTGCACGCTCGGCTATATCGTTTTGCGAACATGGAAGGAAACTTCTTCTGACGAAGAATTGAAGAAACGCAAATCAATTTCAACATCCGTCGGTTGGTATTGGCATTTTATGGACGGTTTATGGATTGTGCTGTTTCTTCTTCTCGGTTTTTGGAAATAGGTGTATGGAAGCAGTTGTCACGACAAATCAAGATAAAAAATCAAAAACTTTTATAAACATAATATCGGTTGCCGTGCCGATAGCGGTTGCCGTTCTTCTAGGTCTGCCGAACAAACTCGATGTAGGCGGGTGGACGAAAATCTTGCCGCACGTTATCGGTTTTATCAACATTTTAACGACGTTCACTTTAATTTTCGGTTTAATTTTTATTAAATTAAAAAAGATTGATGCGCACCGAACGATGATGAGCGTTTCTTTCGGTTTGGGCGCGTTGTTTCTAGTTTGTTACGTTTTGTATCATCTGACAAATTCCGCCAACCGGTTCAGCGGCGAGGGTTTTATTCGCCCGGTTTATTTTTTTGTTTTAATAACACATGTAGCGCTTTCGCTCGTTGTTTTGCCGCTGGTTTTGCGAGCAATGTTTTACGCCGTTACAAAACAATTTGCGCTTCATAAAAAACTCGTTAAATTTGCTTATCCGATATGGCTTTACGTTTCAACCACCGGCGTAATCGTCTATCTTCTTCTTTATCAGTTATTTCCAGTTAAATAAAAAAATAGTATAAATTCTTGCCAAGAGAAAATTTAGATGCTATATTATTTTTTGTTGAAAACTTAATCGCCGAAGTTGATTGACCTTTAAATCAACGCGGGGGAACCAACGTATTAAAATTTTTTAATACACGGGGCGAAGCGTTTTGCTAAAGAAAACGCGGGGACAACATCTTCTTCGTTCCTAGCCCGACAGCTAACCTCGTAGGTGGGTGAAGAAGACACGAAAAATTTTTGCCGTTACAAGCGCGATTTTGTGTGTCGAACGTGCCTTTGATTTTTTTCAACAAATCAAACGAGACATCCAGTCTTCTCAAAGAAAAGCAAAAAGTTCCGCATCACGCGATGCGGAACTTTTTGTTTGTTCGCCGTCGGTTTTAATTTTATAAAAACTACAAATACTTAACCAATTTAAGCGGGATTTTTTCTTCTCTGTCGAGCATAACTTTGCTCGCCTTCTCATCGAGTTTTATAGAAAAGGTTTCTGTACGCTTTTTAATTTCAATCGCTTGATTTTGTGTTCCATTTGCGGTTGTGATTTCGACGTTTATCGGCAAGCGAAAAGCCGCCGGCGTTTTAGCGTCTGGCGTCTGCATCTGGGTTATGATTAGATTTAAGGTTTTTGTTCTCGAATTATAATTGTGTCTGACCGTAAGTTTCGGGTAACCTGCGCCATAAACCCATTGCGAGAAAAACCAATCCAATTTCACAGCCGAAGTTTCCTCCATCGCTTTTTGTAAATCTTTCGATTCGACGTTTTGAAATTTGTGTCGGTTTAGATAAATGTTTATAGCTTTCCAGAAATTTTCCGTCCCGACCGTTTCGCGCAAAGTATGAATAACTGCGCTGCCTTTTTGATAAGTTATCGAAGCGTTATTTAAGTTAAACAAATCCTCATCTGGGCGCGCCGCTTTGAAAAAAAGTCCGTGCCGGTTGCGGCTAACGGCGTCAGACGCCATAAACTGAAGTGCGTTTTCCCGAATTTTCCGCAAATAATCATCCCGACCGAAAATCTTTTCGCGGTAAGCCGCTTCCATAAAGGTAGCAAATCCTTCATTTAGCCACAGTTCAGACCAATTTTTGCACGTTACCAGGTCGCCGAACCAGGAGTGCGCAAGTTCGTGTGAAACCAAATCCATGACGTTTCCTTCAGGAGTGAACAATATTTCCGTGTCAGCCATTGTTGTGGCTGTTATGTTTTCCATCCCGCCGAATTGAAAGTTCGACACGATTGTCTGGTCATATTTGTTATATGGAAAATCAATGCCCGTAAGCTGTTCATAAACCCGTATCATTTCCTTTGTTCCTGCATAAGCGGTCGGTACAGTCAAATTTGTGTCCGGCAAAACGGTAAAACTCAACGGACTATTTTCTTTCGTATAAACGTAGTAACCGAGCGCAGTATTTTTATACGCTTCAGCGTATTTCCTGTAAGTTCCGACGACAAACGAAGTTAAATAAGACGAATGAACAACCGGCATCCGGTAATGAAACGTTCGCGTGCCGTTAGCATTTTCAGTAGTTTCCAACAGCTCGCCGTTTCCGATTGCCGTTTCGCCCTTTTCAACCGTGATAAATTCTTCGCTGGTAGCTTTATCGTCGGGGAAATCGTAGGACGGAAACCAAAAATGCGCTTCTTCGGATTCGCCTTGGGACCAAACCTGCGCGTCGCGGACAATTTTGCCGTCTTCGCGCTGAGCGTCAATAAAATAAACGCCTTTTTTTGGCTTTACCGTCGAATATTTTAATCTGACGGATATCAACTCGTCCGGCGAATATGCTTTATCGAGACTGACAAAAACCTTTTCGCCGACGATTTTATAATTGAGAATTTTATTTTGCGGCTCTAATACTACCGACCCGAATTTTAAATTTGCCGCGTCTAGTTCGATTGTTTTGAAATTATCTTTTAGCGGTTTGAGTTGAACGGTTGTGTCGCCAAAAACAATTTTATTCTTGCGGTCAAAACTTACACGAATAATATAATTCTGCACGTCGTAAGTTCTGGTGCGCGTATAATCGGGCTGCTGAGTTTGGGCAAAACTCGAAAAAACAAAAAACAAGAATAAACAAAAAACAGAAAACGTGCGGTAAAAATTTTGGATTATCATAAATTCACTTAAAAAACGAATATGAAACATTATTGCAGACAAATTGAATCTTTTGCCAAAATTGTTCGATGCATTATTTTGTAAGCCGAGTAAAAGAAAAACGCCGGTTGGCGCAAATAACAAAAGACAAAAATAAACATATCCTTTTTTATTTTACGTTTCGACGTTTTTCTTTTTGTTCGAAAAGATTGGTTTAAATTTTACGCATCGGTCGCATCCGTAATTTCAGCTCCGGCGGAATTGTTTTTGACAGATTGAATGCCGTTTTCCATTGCCGCTTCCGACGAATAAATTTCACTTCTGCCGATTTGCTCGCCGTTTGCGGCTTTCAAAATAAAATACGAGGCGCCGTTTTTGTCGGTTTTTCGCTCAAAACGATTTTCGTCCGAAGCGTTGTTTATGACCGATTCCGCGCCTTGACGTGCCTTGGCTAGACTTTCGTAAGATTCACTCGAAAAAATGATTTCGCCGTTTCCGGCTTTCAAGTTAAAGCGAAAACCGCCGTTCGCTGATTTTAGAATTTCAAATTTTCCCGCCATTTTTCTTCCTCCAAATTATTTGAATTGAAATATTTAATTCACTGGAAAGAATAGCATGAGAATTGAAAAAGCAAAATTTTTGCTAGTGGAAAATAAAGGTTTTAAAGTAGAAAAGTATTGAGTTGCCTGTGAGGTGTTTTCGGCTTTTGGAGAAAGCTGACGGTTTTTTCGCAACTCAATACTTTTTTTAATTACGCGCTTTCAAATTACGAATTACGAATGAAGGAAATGTTTTTCCAATTCGTAATTCGTAATCGGTAACTCGTAATTAATTTTATCCGGCTCGACGCATCGGCTGCCGAACTTCAATTGTCGATTGCTTTTGGATATCTTGAAGGTGCTGTATAAAACTCGAAGCCGCTTTTTTTGAAAGCTCGTCGGTTTTGCACTCCATTACATTTTGACATTCTTCATCAACATCAATTCCGTTTTCTCTGCCAAGCGCGCGAATCATTCCGAGCTGTTTTGCCGTAACTAAATCCGATAGCGATTTTGCAACCGGATTTGCCGGAAAACCGTCGTTTGTCGGCGTAGGCACCGCACCTTCGCGTTCGATTGTGTCAGATTCCTTTTTATACAAATCGCGCGCGATGCCGAATTTTACAGCAGCCCGTTTTAAAGCATCGTGTTCGGCTTTTTTGATTCCGAGTTCGCTTTCCGCCGTTCCCGTTCCGATCCCTTCGCGCGTTACGCCGTCAATCGTGATTGCAACCGTTACGGTGAAAATATCGCCGATTTGACGAATATCTTTGACTGTATGCGACCAATTCGGTGCGGTTTCGTCTAAAATATCGGCAACCGTATGCCATTCGACATAATCGACGTAATGTGTGTTGCCGTTTCTATCGCGCCAGCCTTCACGTTGTTTTATCAATTCCGGGTCAACGTTTTTGCGAAGCTCGCGCAGCGTTGTCGTAAAATTTAATATATTATTTGCGGTTTCCGTTTCGTTCGCGTCCCGTGCGGCGACAAACGGAACTTCTTTCAAGTTTTCTTGTTTCATTTTCTTATCTCCTTGTGTGTCCGCAAGTTGAATCGGTTCGGCAGATTGTTTTTGTTCAGCTTGTCCTTTGACTGAAGCCTTCGTCCGAACTTCTTCTGACTTCTGTTCGTCGCGCTTGGACATTTCGATTTCGGATTTTGGATTTTGGATTTCGGATTGTTTTTTTATTCCGTTTTCCGTATTCCGTTCATCCGAAACGACGCGCGGCTCAGTTGCGTTTTCGTGTTCTAAAACAACCTGTTTTGGTTTTACCTCAACTTGGGTTTCAACCTTTACCGGTTCTTTCGTGGCTGATTCGGTATTCTTTGCGACCAAGGCGTATTTAACCGCCAAAATATGCTCGCAGCGGAATGCCGGATCGTTGACAGCCGATTCTTCAAACTCTAAACAATTACAACGAATCTTGCCCGCTTCATTGCGCCAGACTTCATAGGAAGTTTGTTTGCCGCGCAGAGAAGGCGTCGAGACACGAAACTTGTCAGCTTCGCGGTTAACTAAACCCATCGCCGCAATTGATTTGGCTCGCTTATCACGCTTTTCCGTTATATTTTTTTCTACTGCTAATGCTGTCATTGTTATCTCCTTACTCGAATGCAAATCGTTTTAATTTCAATCATTTGCAAGATGAAAAGCATTGCTCGTTTCATCTGTGAAACATTGTATCAAAGTAATTTATTTGTTGCAAGTGTGAAACGTAGTGTTGCAACTAAAATTTTTTTGTGCTAATTTGTTTTTGGCTGGGAGAAATTCGGAAAGCAATATCGCTTCCGAAAGCCGGTGAGACTTTTTTGAAATTGGAGAAAAAACTATGGGTTACAAAAATGAAAGTCTGATAAATACGACGGAACTCGGACGCGCCATCAAACGGCGCCGCGAAGAATTGGGAATGAGCCTGCGCGACGTAGCGGATGCGACGGCGGTCTCGGCTTCGACGCTCTCGCGCATCGAAAACGGAACAGGCAAACCAGACGCGGACAATATCGCGCGGCTGACCGGCTGGCTCGATATGCCGATTGACCGCGTGATGAACAAACATCAGGACAAAAACGAAATTGTCGAAGCGGTTGTTTACTATCCGCATGAGGCTACGCCGGAAATCGTCGAAGCGCATCTTCGAGCCGATAAAAACTTAACGCCGGAGACGGCAAAGGCTTTATCGGAACTTTTCCGCGTAGCTTACACGCAGTTTAGCCGTCCGAACGAGAAATAAATTTTCGCTAAATTTTATGAAATCAATAACACACATCGAACAAGCGCAAATTGAATTTGCCGGCAGAAAAGGCTTTGCCGTCGAGACGACATTTGTTTTGTTTTTCCTGGCGGTTGAGTTAGGACAATCTTTCAGTTTCTATGCTTTAGATAGTTTGTTTCTGAGTCTGACTTTAGTAATGATTGCGGTTTTGCCCTATTTTCTGTATTCTGGAAATGAGCGACCGAATTTTGCAAACTGGCTTTTCGGCAGAAGTTTAATTGCCGGGTTTGCTGTTCTGCTCGGCGTGATGTTTAAACAAACTCTGGGCGTCGTTTTGCCGGAAACATTTCGATTTCTGCCGATGACGTTCCTTATTACGACGGCAATGCTTAGTTGTTACATCCAATTTTACGGTTTTTTAAAACTTCGTTTGGCAAAATAGGCAAAAGGCGAGCGAAGTAAATAAAAAAGTCCGCGCGTGTTTCGGGAAAACAGGCACGGGCTTTTTTATTTCTGACAATTTCCCCAACGAATTTGCTCGTTTGTGTTTAGAAAATATCTGACGGTTAATAGAAAAGTCACTGAAGAAATTCGGCATTCAGTCGGTTTATTGACGCAAGGTTTTATCGGGATTTTTTATCACGCGACAGTAGCTTCTTTTCTGTTGTATTCCATTTCATTTTCACTGGCAGGCGACAAAGCCTCGTAAATCGCTGTTACCTGTCTGACAAGTTCCAGATATTGGATTGGCGTTAAGGCTTGCGCGCCGTCACACAGAGCCGCTTCCGGCTGCGGATGGACTTCGATAATCAAACCGTCTGCGCCGACAGCAACGCCTGCGCGAGCCATTGGATTGACCATATAATTTCTTCCCGTTCCGTGCGAAGGGTCAACTATAATCGGCAAATGCGACATTCTTTTGACGGCTGGAACAATTGATAAATCCAACGTATTACGCGCATGTGTGGCAAATGTACGAATACCGCGTTCGCACAAAATCACATCGTAATTTCCTTCCGCCATAATATATTCAGCGGCAAGCAGAAATTCATCTAAAGTTGCCGAAAGCCCGCGTTTTAGCAAAACGGGCTTTCTGGTTTGTCCGACATATTTCAAAAGCGAAAAATTCTGCATATTACGCGCGCCGATTTGAATACAGTCGCCGTATTTTTCGACCAAATCAACTCCTGCTTCGTCCATGGCTTCGGTTACGATATTTAAACCGAATTGTTCGCGCACGTCCGCCAAAATTTTCAAACCGTCTTCGCCCATTCCCTGAAAGGCATACGGCGAAGTTCTGGGTTTGAAAGCGCCGCCGCGAAAGAATTTGGCGCCGCTTTTTGAAACCGCTTCGGCGACAGAGAACACTTGTTCGGGGTTTTCAATCGCGCACGGTCCGGCGATAATCGCCAAATCATCGCCGCCGATTGTCGCATTTCCAACTTTGATAACGCTTTTTTCGGGACGCAAATCTTTGGAAATAAGTTTGTAAGGCTTTGTAACGCGAATAGCGTCGGCGACACCGGGCAAATTTTCAAAATGTGCCTGGTCAACCGAGCCTTGATTTCCTGTAATTCCAATTGCGGTGCGCCCGGCGCCCGGCATCGGATGCGGACGAAACCCCAGAGTTTCAATCGTTTTAATAACACGCTCGACATCTTTCTGTGTCGCGTCTGCTTTCATTACAATTAACATATTTGTTTATAAAGACTCGAAAAATTATTTTGTATAAATTTGCGTCCTTTTGCAATTTGCTGAAATTAATGTGTCCTGCAAATAGTTTTTATTAAAAAAAGCTTTAAGACTTGAGCATAAAATATCCCAAGTAACTAGAGCAAATTTATTGCCTTAAAAAATTAACCTTCAGCAATTTCAATCGCGCGCAATAAGGCTTTGGCTTTATCAACCGTTTCTTGAAATTCCTTTTCCGGCACTGAATCGGCTACAATTCCGGCGCCGGCTTGAACCGATGCCACACCGTTTTCTAAAACGATTGTTCTTATGGTAATACAAGTATCCAGATTTCCGGCGTAATCGGCATAACCTACCGCTCCGGCATAAATTCCGCGCGTCTCCGGTTCAATTTCGCTGATAATCTCAATTGCCCGCACTTTCGGCGCGCCGGAAACAGTTCCCGCCGGAAAACTCGCCGCCAGCGCGTCAAAGCAATCTTTGTCCGGTTTCAAATCAGCCGACAAATAACTGACGAGATGCTGAACGTGCGAATATCTTTCGACCGACATCAGTTTCTCTACTTTGACAGAGCCGTACCGAGCGATTTTACCCAAATCATTGCGACCCAAATCGACCAGCATCAGGTGTTCGGCGGCTTCCTTTTCGTCGCGTTTCATTTCTTCGCCCAGTTCATTGTCTTCAATTTCGCTTACTCCGCGCCGTCGCGTTCCCGCAATCGGGCGATATTCAACTTTTTGCCCTCGACAACGAACAAGCATTTCAGGCGAGGCGCCGACGATTGATTTTTCCTCAAATTCAAACAAAAACATATACGGCGACGGATTCAAAGAACGCAAAGCGCGATAAATCGCCACCGCCGAAGCCATCGTTTCCTTGCTAAAACGTTGCGAAAGAACCGCTTGATAACAATCTCCGGCGAGAATATATTCTTTGATTTTACGGACGGCGGAAAGAAAATCTTCCCGTTTCCAATTGGATGTAATTTTTGAAACTGCTTTGTTTTGCGGCGGCACAGGAAAGGTCGGTGTGTTTTGAAAAAGGCGCGCCATTTTTTCATTTTCTTCAATAGCTTGCAAATAAAGGTTTTCCAATTTCTCAACATCAATGCTTTCGCCTGCTTTTTCGGCATCACCTGTAAAAACCAGAGTCGTAATTTTAATTTGCTGGCGGGCGTGGTCAAAGGCAATCAAAGTGCGAAAAAATAACCACAAACCGTCGTCGGATTTTTCCGCTTGCAATGTCGGTTCAAAAAGTCCGACCGCTGAAAAATTAAAATAACCGACCGCACCCCCCGAAAGCGGAGTGTTTTCAAAACCTCCGGCAAAAATTTTATCAGCAAAATAAGCGCGCAAATTTTCCAGCAGATTTTTTTCGGAAATTATCTGTTTGCCGTTTTCTTCGATAAAAGTTTTCCCGTCGCGCCCGCGCATAATTTTTTGCGGGTTCGCGCCGAGAAACGAATAACGGGCGAGATTTGCGCCGCCTTCGATTGATTCGAGCAGAAAAGCATAGAGCGCATTTTTGCGTAAAAGCAAATAAATTCCGAAAGGCGTCTGCAAATCAGCCGCAACGGTCGTTGTTATGGGAACGACGTTTCCTTGCTCGGCTTGAAGCTGAAAGGATGAAAAATTTTCCGGCTGAAAGGTTTGCATAAAAAGAAAACTGCCAAATTATCTACAAATTTGGCAGCGAATCGTTAGAAAATTATTAAAGAAAAAATTAGCTAATAAAATTCATTGCTGCCGATTTGTTCAATCGACGCCAACGAAAATCGGTTGTGAAATTTATAGCTGAAATTTTCATATTGAAAACAAATATTTAACAAAATAAACGAAAAGAATCAAACACCTGTTTCTACATTCTTTCGGGAACTTCGATGCCAAGCGTCATTAAAGCATTTGTTAAACTTTTGCGGGCTAAATCCGCCGTCGTAACCAGCAGCGCGCGCTTTACCGGATTTTCTTCGGTTATGATTTTGTGATTGTGGTAGAAAAGATTGAACGCCTTTGACAGACCGAAAGTGTATTTCGCTAAAATTGCCGGTTCGGTTGCGGCAACGGCTTGCGCCATTGTTTCTTCCAGACGGGAAGCCAGCGTAATCAGCGACCAAACTTCATTTTCCGCGGTGAATAATTCCTGAATTTCAGTCTGCTGATTTGAAATTGTTTCAATCGCGTTTTCTAAAGCATTTTCTTCTAATTTACGAAAAATCGAATTGGCGCGAACTGCAGAATACTGACAAAAACAGCCGGTTTCACCTTCAAATGAAAGCGCTTCTTTGAAGTCGAAAACGATAACGGTCGTGAGCGTAAACTTTAATAAAAAATAACGAAGCGCCCCGATTGCAATCGTGTGCGCCGTTTTTTTCTTTTCCTCCAGAGACAAATCGGCGTGTCTGGTTTCGACTTCCCTGAGCGCGTTAGCTTCCAGACGGTCAATCAAATCATCGGCTTTAACACCTAAACCTTTGCGTCCAGACATTTCGATAAAAGATTTTTGTTTGTCTTCTTCACTCAATGTGAAACCCAATTCTTCGGCGGCGCCCGGCGATAGCGCAACCATTTCATAACTCAAATGAACGCTTGCCGCTTCGCCTCGTTCGGGAAAAATCGTGGCGACGCCTTTTTTGACAACTTCCTGCGGATATGATTGGCGCGAGTCAATAACGTTATAAACCGTTTCGTTGCCGCCAAATGACGGAACATTTTCGCTACCCGAATTTTCTGCCGAAGTTATCCAAACGGTTTCGCCGTCGGCATATTTGTGAAAAAGATTGTAATAAAAATCGAGTCCCAAAAGACCGAGTTTCCACATTTGATATGCGATGTCTTTTCCCGTGTATGTAACCGTTCCGTTTGAGCGGACGAGAATTTTATCGGCTTCGTGTTCGTCGTTTCCGGTATGAGATTCAAAAGGCATAACCCAGCAACCGGAGGCTTTTCCTTCGATTTCGTATTTGATAACGTCTCGCCGTTTCATTTCTTCAAACGCTTTTTGCCAAAAATGCAGATGCAGAATTTCCGACTCGCGCGGCAGCAATTCGTAGCGAATCGAGAGCCTTTCCATTGTTTGTAAAATACATTCGACGTTGCGCGTGGCGACAAAATCGGCGAGTTTTGCCGTTTCGTTGTTGCCTTCTTCAATCAAATGAAGAACTGCGGCGCGTTTCGTTTTCAAAGCTTCATTTTCTTGATATGCAACGCCGACCTTCGCGTATAAATCCCAACAGAAATAATCAAAACTTTTTCCTTCAGTTTTTAAGTTTTCGTCAAACAGTTTAATATCGTCGAGATTCATTTTTTCAAGATAAACGAAGCCGACGACGACATCTGCTAGCTGCACGCCCGTGTTGTCTATATAATTTTGGACTTCAACACGCTTGCCCGAAGCGCGCAAAATTCTCACAAACGTATCGCCCAAAACCGAATTGCGAACATGCCCGATATGCGCGGCTTTGTTAGGATTGACCGATGTATGTTCGACGCAAACTTTTGAAATCGTTTCGTTTCCCGAAGAATTTTGTTCGGCTGATGCGTTTGCGCTTACGCTTTCCGACAGAAATTTCGCGCGGTTGTAAAAAACATTCAAATAGCCCGCGCCCGCGACTTCAACGCGCTCGACAAAATCCTGAGTTTCCAGTGCGGCGCGCAAAGTTTCGGCTATCTCGCGCGGATTTTTTTTCTCGCCGGTTTGCTGCTTTATTCGTTTCGCCAATTCAAAGGCGACGGGAAACGCCAAATCGCCCAATTCGGTTTTCGGAGGAACTTCACCGGCGACCGCCGCTCCTAATTCGACGTTAAACTTTTCTTTCGCGGTTTCGATGACCTTTTCGCGCAAAACCTTTTGTAACTGCGATATATTCACAGACTCTCAACCTCGGATAAAATTTTTTCGGTAAAACAAAAAAGCAAGTATAGCAAACCGGAACTTGTTAATTAAATCAGCGAATTGGAAATCATTTTCGGCGAACGGCTGGAAATCAAACTTGGCACAAAAGCGATTTGCGCGTTAGACTTTTATTTTTATGAAAACTTTGTATTTCGATTGTTTCGCGGGTGCGAGCGGCAATATGATTTTGGGCGCGCTGGTTGCGCTCGGCGTCGGCGAAAAGGAATTGGTCGAGAACATAAAACTGCTCGGCGTTTCCGATTTTGAAATCGAATTTAAGACAATTGATAAATCGGGAATCGCCGCAGTTCATGCCGACGTAAAAGTTCCGCACGGACACGCGCATCGAAATTTGAATGACATTGAAAAAATTATCAACGATTCGCGTTTGTCTGAAACGGTAAAAAGTCGTGCGGTGAAAATTTTTACGCGGCTTGCCGAAGCCGAAGCGAAAGTTCACGGCATTCCCGTCGGAAAAGTTCACTTTCACGAAGTCGGCGCGATTGACGCAATCGTTGATGTCGTCGGCGCATGTATTGGTTTTGAGTTATTAGAAATCGAAAAATTCGCGTGTTCAAAAATCCACGTCGGTTCGGGTTTCGTCAATATGGCGCACGGCAAATTTCCCGTGCCGCCGCCCGCCGTTGCAGAGCTTTTACAAAACATTCCGGTTTACTCGACCGAAATTGAAGGCGAGCTGATAACACCGACCGGCGCAGCGATTATTTCTACTGTTTGCAAAGAATTCGGCGCGATTCCCGAAATGAAAATTTATCGAACTGCTTACGGCGCGGGAACGCGAGAGTATAAGAATTTTCCGAATGTTTTGCGTTTGATGATTGGTGAAACCGAATCGCGGGAGAAAAGCGAATTACCAGTTGCGAACTACGAATTACGAAGCGAAGAAAATCTGAACTCCGAAAATCAAACTTTGTATTTGCTTGAAACCAATATTGACGATTTGTCGCCGCAGATTTTGGGTTTTGTAATGGAACGTGCGTTTGATTCGGGTTGTTTGGATTGCTGGTTTACGCCGATTCAAATGAAGAAAAATCGTCCGGCGACGTTGATTTCAATATTGTGCGTGCCGGAAAAAAAAGAAGTTTTAACCGAGTTGCTTTACACCGAAACGACGACGCTCGGCGTTAGAATTCAGGAAATTGCGCGAAAATGTTTGCCGCGCGAGACGGTTAAAATCGAAACCGAATTTGGCGCTGTTGATGTAAAGATTGCCAAATATAACGGAAAAATTGTGAATGCTAAACTCGAATATGAACAAATTCGTGAAATTGCGTTAAAATCAAATAAAACTTTTCTGGAGATTGAAAGCGAAATTTTGAAGCAAATAAGTTTTACGAAACTCATTCAATCGTAAACTGTAAAAGGAAAACTAACATTGGCTAAAACGATACGAAAAAAGAAAGAAGTGGATTTGGAAAAAATCGCGCGCGGCGTGCGCTTGATTTTAGAAGGCATCGGTGAAGACGCCGACCGCGACGGACTGCAAAAAACCCCGGAACGAGTAGCGGATTTTTATGCGGAATTAACGGAAGGAATGTGGGAAAATGCAGCGGAACACATCGTCGCGCTTCCTGGCGATTCACACGACGAAATGGTTATCGTCAAAGACATCTCGATAGCGTCTATTTGCGAACATCATCTCGCGCCATTCGTCGGCAAATGTCATATCGCGTATATTCCGAAAAACGGGCGCATAGTAGGACTTTCAAAACTTGCGCGGATTGCGGAAATTTTCGCGCGCCGTCTGCAAGTTCAGGAACGCTTGACGCAGCAAATCGCGCAGACGCTTTTCGACGGCATCGAGCCGCTCGGCGTAATGGTCGTAATAGAAGCCGAACACACTTGTATGACTTTGCGCGGCGTGAAAAAATCAGGTGCAAAGACGATTACTTCAGCGGTTTTAGGCGGCTTTCGCACCGACGCGCGAACTCGTGCGGAAGCGATGAGTTTGATAAAAGGATAAAAAATAAAGGGTGAAGGATGAATTATGAAAAAGAAAATACTTTTGATGTCGTCGTTACTGTGCGTCTTTTCGATTTGCGCTTTCGCGCAGACGAAAGGCAAATACACAAATCTTTTCAACGAGGAAAAGTTAAAATCAACCGTCAAGTTTTTGTCCGACGACGGTTTTGAAGGACGCGCCCCCGGAAGTCGCGGCGGAGAGTTGGCGGCGAAATATATTGCCAATCAACTGGAATTGATAAGTGTAAAACCGGGAAATAACGGCTCGTATTTTCAGCCGGTTTCTTTAGTTGCGGTAAAAGCAGACCCGAAAACCACTTTGAATGTCGGCGATGTTTCCTATAAATTTGCGGATGATTTCGTCGCTTTTACGGGCGCTCAAACCGACCGAGTTAGTCTCGACAGCGAGCTTGTTTATGTCGGTTACGGAATCGACGCGCCCGAACAAAAATGGAACGATTATAAAGGCAATGCAGAAGATTATCGCGGCAAAATTCTCGTGATGATGGTCAACGACCCGCCGGCGACCAAAGAAGAGCCGAATCTTTTCGCAGCGAAGGCTTTAACTTATTACGGACGCTGGACTTATAAATTTGAAGAAGCGGCACGACGCGGTGCGGCGGGCGTGATTTTGATTCACACGACAGAAAGCGCAGGTTACGGCTGGAACGTCGTGCGAACGTCGAACGGCAGTTGGCGGTTTGATATTGCCAGAACTGCGGACTCAAAAACGCCTTTTTTGCAGATGCGTTCTTGGATGACGCAAGATGCGGCACGGCGACTTTTCACGCAAGCCGGAAAAAATCTTGACGAATTGCGCGAGCAGGCTAAATCGAGAAATTTTAAGCCGGTAAAATTAGGTTTGAACGCGAAAATTGATATAAACAGCGAAGTCAAACGGCTTGATTCCAATAACGTCATCGGTGTTTGGCAGGGAAACGACGCGAAATTAAAAGATGAATACGTCGTTTATACGGCGCATTGGGATCATTTGGGCATTGGCGCGCCAAACGATAAAGGCGACACGATATACAACGGCGCGCTCGACAACGCATCGGGCGTCGCACAGATTTTAGCGATTGCCGAAGCGATTACGAAACTTCCTGCAAGCGAACAGCCGAAACGCTCGCAAGTGTTTTTATTTACGACGGCGGAAGAACAAGGTCTTTTGGGTGCGGAATGGTATGCGAACAATCCGGTTTTTCCGCTTGCGAAAACAGCGGCAAATATCAATATAGACGGCGGAAATTTTTACGGTTTGACGACCAATTACGGCGCCCTAGGCGCGGAACGTTCGAGCCTTCAGCCGTTTGTCAATGAAGTTTTACGCGAGCGCGGAATGACTTTTTTGCCTGACGCGCACCCCGAACAAGGTTCGTTTTTCCGTTCCGACCATTTTCCGTTTGCCAAAACGGGCGTTCCCGCTTTAAGCATTCGCAATGGCGACGATTACGTCGGGAAGACGAAGGATTTCAGCGAAAAATTATTCAACGATTTCAATCGCCTGCATTACCATCAGCCGTCGGACGAATTCCGCGACGATTGGAGATTTGACGGAATGACGCAGGTGCTGGACATCAGCTTAGCAATCGGTTTGCGTGCTTCGAACGCGGTGCAATTGCCCGCCTATAATAAAACGGACGAATTTGCGCGGGCGCAGCCGAATCGAAAATAGTTTTCACCAACCTGTAAATCGTAAATCGTGAATAGAATTTACTATTTGCGATTTACTATTTACGATTCACAATTTATGAAAACTTTTTACATCACGACGCCGATTTATTACGCCAACAGCTTACCGCATCTCGGACATCTTTACACGACGACTGTTGCCGACGTAATAAATCGCTATAAAAAACAGCGCGGTTTCGAGACATTTTTCCTTACCGGAACGGATGAACACGGGATAAACATTCAACGCGCGGCGGAAAAAAATAATCGAACGCCGCAGGAGCAAGTTGATTTTGTTTCAGGCGAGATGAAAAAGCTATTTGCTGACTTTGGATTAAATACGGAAAATGGCGGCTATGATATTTTTATGCGGACGACCAAGCCGTTTCATTACGGAGCCGTGCAAAATTTGTGGCGAAAAATATCTGAAAATAAAACGCCGAAAGGAAATCCGACGATTTACAAAGGTTTTTACGACGCCTGGTTTTGCGCCGCGTGCGCTGAATTTAAAACCGGAAAAGAATATGAATTGCCCGACGGCGAAGATGCGCCGCAATGTTTAATCCACGAAACGGTTTTGGATAAAGTTTCTGAAGAAAGTTATTTTTTTCGCCTTTCCGATTACGAGGCAACTTTGCTCGAAACAATTGAAAAAAATCCCGAACTGATTCGACCCGAAGCCAGACGAAACGAGGTGACCTCATTTATCAAAGGCGGTTTGCAAGACCTTTCGATTTCGCGTGAAAAAAAGAGCGTCAGTTGGGGCGTACCCGTTCCCGACGATGCAAATCACGTAATGTATGTCTGGCTCGATGCGCTTTCAAATTATATTACTGCAATCGGTTACGGCAATTCCGAAAAATCGGGTTTTGAAAAATACTGGCAAAACGCCGTGCATATAGTCGGCAAAGATATACTGCGTTTTCACACGATTTATTGGTTTTCGTTTCTGCTCGCTGCTGAAATAGAATTGCCGAAAACTGTTTTCGCGCATGGAATGTTGCTCGACGGCGACGGGCGCAAAATGGGCAAAACGCTCGGCAATGTAATTGAACCGAAAGTTTTGCACGAACATTTTTCGATTGATGCGCTTCGATATTTTCTTTTGCGCGAAATAATTTTCGGACAGGACGGAAGATTCGGTTACGAAAATCTGATTGACCGCGCAAACGCGGATTTGGCGAGCGGCTTGGGAAATCTTTCGAGTCGAACGCTTTCGATGATTAATAAATATCGAGAGGGCGCGATTCCCGACGGCAAGATAAAAGAAGAAAATTATATTTTTGCCAAGCGCGCCGGAATAAACGCCGACGAGCAGGATTTGGTTTCTTTTTTGACGCATGCACGAGATGAATTTCTTCGGCGATTTGATAGTTTTGAATTTAGTCAGGCACTGGAAATTTTGTGGAACGTAATTGCGCGGATTGATAAAATGATTTCCGACGCAAAGCCCTGGGAACTGGTGAAAGACGAAAATCAAACGGAGACATTAAACGCCGTTTTGTATCGCGCGACCGAAACGCTGCGCTGGCTTTCGATTATGCTTTACCCGGTAATGCCGCAAGCAGCGCAGAAAATTTATAAACAAATCGGTTTGGGCGAAGACGTTTCAAAAATAAACCCGGAAAACCTAATTTGGGGAGAACTAAAGGCGGAAACAAAAATCGGCGCAACAGAAGCCGTTTTTCCGCGAATTGATAAAATAAAAGTTATGAACGAAATTGAAAAAACAATAATCGGCAGTCAGTTGTCGGTCGGCGGTGAAGAAGCAAAGGCGTCAGAAAAAAGTGAAACGAAAGTTGAAAATGTAAAAGCCGGTGTAGAAGAATCCGATAACGGGCAACTGACTGCCGGTAACTTCATAAACATTGATGATTTTCTAAAAGTCGAGCTTCGCGTTGGCGAGATAAAAGTTGCCGAACGCATTCCAAAAGCCGATAAACTTCTGCGTTTCGAGATTGATTTGGGCGAAGAAAAACCGCGCCAAATCCTAGCCGGACTTGCCGAATATTACGAGCCGGAAACACTCGTCGGGCGCAAAGTCGTCGTCGTCGCAAACCTCAAACCGCGAATGATGCGTGGTTTGGAATCACAGGGAATGATTTGCGCCGCGAGTTTGGAAAATGGTGAAGGTGAAAAACCTGCTTTGGCAACATTTATAGAAAACGTTGATATTGGCGCGAGATTAAAATAAACAGGATGAAATTAAAATTATGCGTAAATTGTTCCGCCATTTAATTTTGTTAATAATTATCACTGGCGTTAACACAGTATTTGCACAGAAAGAAGGCAAGAAAACGCCAAGAAAAGTTATTACAGTGCAAGGCGATAGCAACCGTTCCGCGCCGCCTCCACCGCCGCCTGCGCCTTTGATTTATAAAGCGCCGGAGAAAAGTGATTTCAAGGATTTTGTTTCCGAAGACGGAACTTTTCAAATTACCTTTCCAGGCGTTCCCAAACTAACGAAGCAAGAACTTGAAAACGGAATCTTGACAAATTATCGCGTTTATCGACAAGGCTCAAATTCTATTGTCAATACTATTGATTTCATTTTCGACGTTGAAACAAACAAGGAAAAAATTTATGAAAACTATAAAATTAATTTGTTGAAAACTCCGAAAACGACGGTTGAAGCTGAAAGAGATTTTCAGATTGAGGGTAAAACCGGCAAAGAGTTTGATGTCCGTCTGGATTTTTATTACCAAAAAATAAGAATCTTTGTCGTCGGCACGAGAGTTTATGAGATAAAAAGCGACGCGACAAATTGGCACATCATTAATGACGCGACCAAAAAACAATTTTTTTCGGAAACAGATAGATTTTTTAACTCTTTCAAATCTCTTAAAACTCCAGAAAAAGTCGTTTTAGCCGCGCCCGAAAGCTTTTTGGGCGAAGCCAAAGATGGTTTTTACAAAAATACCTTTTTTAACTTTTCTTTTAATTTTCCGAAAGAATGGTATCTGCTAAACGAAGCAGAGACGAACACGGCTAAAATTATGGGACTTGACGCGCTTAAAACCGAGCGGGAAAAAGTTAACCGAGCTTTTGCCGAAGCAACGCAAAAGGAAACACTAATTTTTGGTATTAGGCGTGGAATTCCCGGAAGCGGTGAAAACTCGAATCTTCTAATCGGCGTTTTGAAGCAGCCAAGTAAGGAAGCGACGGCGGAAGCTGTGGCTATTACAACGAGAAATTTCTTCCTTACAAACCCGAAAATCAAATTGGCTGAGGACGTGCGGATAATTCGGTCGAACGGAACGACATTTGCGACTTTTACGATTGAAACCGGCTTTGATGCTGGAAAGGTAAACCAAAAAATTTTCATTACTATTCGCGAAAGTTATTCCGTGAGTTTTGTGTTGACCTATCTAAATTCGGAAGAATTAAAAGCATTGTTGAAAATAACAGAAAGCATAAAATTTGACGAGAAGATGAAATAATTATTGAAGAATTTGACTGTTATATTTAAGAAAAATCGAGAAAGAGTTGAAAATTATTTCAACTCTTTTTCGATTTTTGCAATTATTTTACTGCTGCATTAAATTTTGGATTCGCTTCGGTTCGTCGCCCAGCCATTTTGGATTTTTGACCGTGCTGTCGAAAATTGAAGTGGTTTTGAACGGCTCGAATTTTCCCTGCATCGCCGCGTCTTTGGTTTTTGCCAAAAGCGTCGCGGTTTCTTTTTGTGTTAGAGGCTTGAAGGTTTTAACGGCTTCAAAGGCTTGTTTGAGAATTTTGGGACTGTCGATTCCGGTGATGACGACCGATGTCGGCTGGTTCAAAGCATAATGCAGGCATTCAATCGGCGTGACGGTTTTTGATTTCAAAATAATTCCGTTTGCCATTGTTTTCATGGCGAGGACGCCGATTTTTTGTTTGACGAGTTCAGGCAAAACTAAATTTGTAAAACTGCGAAAATGCGCGTCCATTAAATTTACGGGCATCTGCACGGCATCAAATTTGAAGCCTTTTTCACGTGCTACTTCGAGCATATAAAGGTGAATGTGCGGGTCTTTGTGTCCGGTAAAACCGATGAAGCGGAGTTTTCCGGCTTTTTGAGCTTCGAGCATTGCCAGATTTGCGCCTTCTTTTTGGTCGAAAATTCGGTTCGGATCTTCAAAGCGTAAGATTTCGTGATGCTGGATGAGGTCGATGCAGTCGGTTTTCAAACGTTTTAAAGATTCGTCAATTTGTTTGGCGGCAATGTTTTTTGTACGCCCGTCAATTTTCGTCATCAGAAAAATCTTTTCGCGGCGACCATCTTTCAACGCTTTGCCCATGCGTCTTTCGCTTCTTCCTTCATTGTAATCCCACGAATTGTCAAAAAAATTGATGCCGCGCTCAATCGCTTCGTGGACGATACGAACGGCAGTTTTTTCGCTCACCGTTTTTAATCCTAAATGATGACCGCCGACACCGATTGCCGAAACCCGTTCGCCAGTGCTGCCCAATTTACGATAAATCATTTCGTTTTCTGTAGTTTTTTTTGCCATTGTTTTTTCCAAACGTACAAATTAACTTAATTTAAGACGATAAAAATTTTAACCTTCAAAGTCAAAGAATTTTTCGCCGACTTGTAAGAAAACGGATTTCTTGTCTATTCTTTGAAGTAATGAATTATCCACTGGTTGCAATCATTGGGCGCCCGAATGTCGGGAAATCTACGCTTTTTAATCGTCTGACGGGAAGCCGCAAATCAATTGTCGGCGACGAGCCGGGCATTACGCGCGACCGGATTTTTGGAGATGTCGAATGGCGCGCGAAAACTTTCGAACTTGTCGATACGGGCGGAATTGTGCCGGACGACGAAGCGATAATTGCGTCGAATATTTTCAAACAAGCCGGTTTTGCCATCGAAAAAGCGCAGGCGATAATCTGGGTTGTCGATGCGCGCGCGGGCGCGATTCCGCTTGATGAAGAAATCGGCGTTTTTTTGCGAAACATCGGAAAGCCCGTGTTTATTGCTGCAAACAAAGCCGAAACGCGCAAAGTCGAAGAAGAAGCGGCTGAATTTTATAAATTCGGCTTTACGCTATCTCCAGTCTCATCTGAACACGGAACCGGCGTCGGCGACCTTTTGGACGAGGTTTTCGACGTTTTAGATTTTGGCGAAGAAGAAATCGAAGAAGAGAAGCCGGAAGAAATAAAACTTGCGATAATCGGGCGACCGAACGTCGGAAAATCTTCTTTGCTCAACAAACTTCTTGGCGAAGAACGAGTCATCGTCTCGCCGATTGCCGGAACAACGCGCGACGCGATAGACACGCATTTGACCGTCGGCGAGCAGAAATTTCTTCTGATTGACACAGCCGGAATCAGGCGCAAAGGTAAGACAACTGAAATGGCGGAAAAACTTTCCGTCATTATGGCGCGAAAGGCTTTGGAGCGCGCCGATGTTGCAATTATGATTATCGACGCAACCGAAGGCGTAACGAGTCTGGACGCTAATATTGCCGGTTACGCCGTCGAATCCGGCTGCTCGGTAATACTCGCGGTCAATAAATGGGACGCGCTCGAAGAAAAAGAGACAAACACAATTTATGAGTTTGAAGACGATTTGCGTCAAAAAATGAAATTTTTAGATTGGTCGCCGATGATTACAATTTCAGCCTTGAACGGTCAAAGAGTGGAAAAAATTCTTCCGCTCGTCGCTCGTGCAAACGAAGCCAGAAATTTGCGCGTTTCGACTTCAAAACTCAACGAATTTTTCAAAGACAATATCACGCAGCCGAAAGGCGGCGGCGCTCCCGCGCCGGTCAAAGGCGGAGTTTCGCGTCTGAAAATTCAATACATCACACAAGCCGGACTGCGCCCACCGATGTTTATTCTTTTTACATCCGGCGGCGGAAAATCCGAGCTGCATTTTTCGTATATACGGTATATCGAAAATCGTCTGCGCGAACAGTTCGATTTTTTTGCCACGCCGATTCGGTTAAAGGAAAAGCATAAAACAAGTGTAAAACGGTAAATGATAAATTAAACAAATGGATGGTTTTTTACTTTTTATCAGATTGATTCTGGCTGCGATTTTTGCCGTTGCGGGAATTGGGAAATTTCTCGACCTCGAAGGCTCGGAAAAGGCAATAAGGGATTTTGGCGTGCCGGGAAATCTGGCGAAACCGTTCTCGGTTCTGTTGCCGTTTGCGGAAATTATTATTGCAGTTTTGCTGCTTCCGGTGACGACTGCTTGGTTCGGAGCAATCCTCGGATTTTTATTATTGCTAATGTTTATCGGCGGAATGCTTTACCAAATGGCGCAAGGCAACGCGCCGGATTGTCATTGCTTCGGGCAAATTCACTCCGAACCGGTCGGCACAAAGAGTTTGATTCGCAACGGAATTTTTGCCATACTTTCGTTTTTTCTCATTCTTCAGGGACGCGAAAATCAAGGCGCGAGCATTTTAGATTCATCAAACGACGCGCCGGAAGGAAACGTTATGGCTTTTATTTTAAGTGTTGCAACGGTCGGACTTCTTGCCGCCGCAGTCTATTTTCTTAAATTGATTTCCGAGCAACAAACGCAGATTATGCGCCGGATTGAAATTTTGGAACTCATATCACACGAAGGCAGAACGGAAACCGAACGTGAAAATTTAACGAGTCCACACGACGGCTTGCCGATTGGCTCGCCTGCGCCGGATTTTGTTTTGCCTGACATGAACAATAAAAACCTCGCTTTCGAACACCTCTTAATGCAAGCAAAACCGATATTATTTTTTTTCGTTAGCCCGACTTGCGTTCCGTGTGCCGCGCTGCTGCCTGAAATTGACGCTTGGCAAAGGGAACTCAAAGATAAGGTAAATTTCGTATTTATCAGTAGCGGCAACGCAAAAGAAAACCTCGACAAATTAGCGGGCGCAAATTTGAAACAAATTCTTTTACAAAAAGACCGAGAAGTTTCCGAGCTTTTCGGAGCGCAGTGGACGCCGACGGCTTTGTTCGTCAATTCCGACGGCACGATTGCAAGCCGTTTGGCGGCGGGCGATAAGGCTATCCGTGAGCTTGTCGAGAAAATCAAAGCGGAAAATTTTGACACCGATTTTCTGTTTATCCACAATGGAAACGGTTCGGCAACCAAATTAGGCACAAGGCTGCCGGAATTTTCCCAAACAGACATTTTCGATAAAACAATCGCTTCAAAAGATTTACTCGGCAAAAAAACTGTGATTACATTTTGGAGTACGACCTGCCCGCACTGCGTTAGTATGCTGGATGATTTGCGCGATTGGGAACAATCCAAAGGCGTGGACGAACCGGATTTGCTAGTGATTTCCGATGACGAACTCGAAGCTAATCGCGCTCTCGATTTACAATCTCCGGTGATTTTAGACAAAGAGCGAAAAATCTCCAATGAGATCGGAATGAGCGGAACTCCGTCGGCGGTTTTAATCAACGAAAACGGAAAAATCGTTTCTGAAACAGCTCAGGGTGCGGCGCAAATTTGGGCTTTGCTTGGAAAGAAAAAATAAGACATTTATCATTAAACATTCAACAAAAAGGTAAATGATAAATGGTAAATGATTAATGATTAATGTTGAATGGACAGTTACGGCGCAAGAGGGAAATGCGCGAGCCGGAATTTTGCGAACAAGGCGTTCAGTGATTGAAACGCCTGTTTTTATGCCAGTCGGAACGCAAGGCACGGTGAAAGGCGTGCGTTTTGAATGGCTTGAAGACGAATTGGACGCGCGTGTAATTTTAGGAAACACATATCATTTATTTTTGCGTCCGGGCGCGGAGATTATTCGTTCTCTCGGCGGTTTACACAAATTTTCGACCTGGAATCGCTCGCTTTTGACCGATTCGGGCGGCTTTCAAGTTTTTTCTCTGACAGATTTGCGAAAACTTTCCGAAGAAGGCGTCGAGTTTCGCTCGCACATCAACGGCGATAAAAAATTTCTCTCGCCGGAAGTTTCGATGGAAGTACAGGCGGCACTGGGTTCGGAAATCGTTATGGTTTTCGACGAATGCGCGCCGGGAAAAGCCGATTTTGAAACGACCCGAAAAAGTTTGGAGCTGACGGCGCGGTGGGCGCAACGGTCGAAGAAACGTTTCTGTGAGCTGCAAAACCTAGGTTTAGATACCGGATTCATAGAAGCTGAAAATTTAAGCGGACGGCAAGCATTGTTTGGAATTGTCCAGGGAGCGAGCCATTTGGAGTTAAGAAGGGAAAGTTTGGAAAAGACAATTGAAATCGGTTTTGACGGTTACGCAATCGGCGGTTTGAGCGTCGGCGAAGAAAAATCGGTAATGTATGACGTTATCGAAACAATCGCGCCACAGATGCCGGAAAATGCGCCGCGTTATTTGATGGGCGTCGGAACGCCGGAAGATTTAATCGAAGCCGTTTATCGCGGCATAGATATGTTTGACTGCGTATTGCCGACACGCAACGGGCGCACGGGAAGCGCTTTTGTTTCAAGCGGAAAACTAAATATCCGCAATGCCAAATTTGCCAAGGACACCGAACCGCTAGATTTTGATTGTCCGTGTTCGGTTTGCCGCAGGTATTCAAAAGCGTATTTGCGGCATTTGTATCAGACGGGCGAGATGCTCGCGGCGATTTTAATTTCGCACCACAATCTAGCGTTCTTTCTTGACACGATGCGAAAGGTAAGAGAAGCTATCAGGCTTGGCGGCTTTGGCAAGTTTCGGCGCGATTTTATCAACAAAATTAGTGAAAGCGAAAAGCAAACGAAAACTGAAAACTGAAAACGGCTGAAATTTGCTTTCAAACTCTCCATTTTACATTTTTCCGCGCCTCGACGGTAAAAACTTCTCTGGCGGTTTTATAATTTGCCATTCATAAACTATAATTGCTTTTTTTCAGTCTTCTGCAAAACAAAATGAATATGTTTTTCTTACTTTTCCAGGACGGCGGAAGTTTATTTTCACTGCTTCCGATGTTTTTGATTATTTTCGGAATTTTTTATTTTCTTGTCATAATGCCGCAGAAAAAGCAGCAGAAGGAAATAAAAACAATGATTACCGAATTAAAAATCAATGATGAAATAGTAACAAACGGCGGTATAATCGGCAGAATAAAAGAAGTGAGAGATACAAGTTTTATCGTGCAAAGCGCGGACAAATCGTTTTTGGAGATTGCAAAAAGCGCAGTCGTCGGCAGAAAGCCTGCCGCAGATGAAAAGTAATTAAGCGTTAAATTTTTATAAGGTAACTCATCGAAAACTGAAATTAAACAATGAGAAATAGTAGTTTGTTGATTAGAACAATCGTCATCATAGTCATTACGCTGATTGGAATTTATCTCGTATTCGGACCGCGCGGTTCGGTTTCGGCAAATGACTTTACGGTCGAAGGCATTAAGAATAATCTTGCCCGAAATATAAATCTCGGTTTGGATTTGAAAGGCGGCTCACACCTTGTGATGCGCGTCAAAACCGAAGAATATCTGAAAAAACTGACGGAAAATAACCGCGAAGCCGCGCTCACCGCCGCCAAAGAAACAAAAGATGAAAACGGTACGCCGCTTCCCGTGGCAGATGCTTCTTCGGTTGCCGAAAACAACAATTATCAAGTTACGCTGAATGTCGCCGACTCTTCACAAAATCAAGCGATTATTGATGCGGTTAAAAAGAAGGTTGATTTTACTAATTGGACGGAAAACGCAAGCGGTAACATAATCAATTGGTCTTTGCCGGTGCAGGCGCAGACACGTTTGAAAGAGCAGGCGACTGACCAGGCAATGAAAATTATTGAAAGCCGCATCAATGCCTTCGGTGTTAAAGAACCGCTTCTGCAAAGGCAGGGCAGAGCCGATTCGGGACAAATTCTGCTGCAAATGCCCGGTGTGGAAAATCCCGAGCGTGTAAAAGAATTGGTCGGTGCCGAATCTCGACTTGAATTGGCAAAAATCGTCAGCCCGCCGAATCCGTCGCCGGTTCAAACTTACCCGACAAAAGAAGCCGCCGTTCAATCCTTAGGCGGAACGCTTCCGCCAAATCGAAGAGTAATGGCATTGACCGAGCGCAACGAAACACCGAATGTAAATCAGAATCAGCCGGATCAAAAACCGAAACAATGGGTTGTGATAGAATCTCCGGCGGTCGTTGACGGCAGCGATTTGCGCGATGCAACTGCGAATTCCAGAACGGGCAACAACAGCGATTATCAAATTTCCTTCTCCTTCAAGCCCGCAGGAGCACAAAAGTTCGGCGATTGGACGGGCAAAAATATCGGCAATTATATGGCGGTCGTTTTAAATGACGAAGTAAAATCGACTGCGTATATCAAATCGCAAATTTTTGACCAGGGACAAATCGACGGGAGATTTACAAAATCTACCGCAGACGATTTGGCTTTGACCTTGAAATCGGGCGCGCTTCCCGCCGCAATTGAATACCAGGAAGAGCGAACCGTCGGTCCGAGTTTGGGCGCGGATTCGATTCGCTCGGGCGTCGCAGCCTCGGTTGGCGGCTTGGCGCTCGTCGTTTTGTTTATGCTGTTTTATTATCGCGGTTCGGGCATCAATGCGGTGATTGCACTACTTTTGAATATGATTTTGACGATGGCGGCGCTTGTTATGTTCGGTTCGACCTTAACGCTTCCCGGTATCGCTGGATTGATTTTGGGAATCGGTATGGCGGTCGACTCGAACGTGCTTATTTTTGAACGTATCCGCGAGGAACTGCGGCTCGGTTTTGACGTTCCGAAATCAATCGATTTAGGCTTCGACCGTGCATTTATCACGATTATCGATACGCACATCACGACCATTATTTCGTCCGTCATTTTGTATATGTACGGCTCCGGTCCGATTAAAGGTTTTGCTGTTACATTGATTTTAGGTTTGCTGATCAATCTGTTTTCAGCAGTTTTCGTGTCGCGCACGATTTTTATGTGGCTTTTAAGTCGCAAGCAGAGAATGGAAAAATTAAGCATCTAGCTTTTTTCGGCTTATTTTAATACTTTAGGTTATAAAAACGTAATGACAGAGTTTTTTAGAGACGTAAAATTTGATTGGATGGGAAGGCGTAAATTTTTTATTGCTATCTCTATCTTTGTAATGTTAGCGGGTTTGGTTTCGACAACAATGCGTGAGTTGACGCCTGGCGGCACAAACGCTTTTAATCTCGGAGTTGATTTTAAGGGCGGAACGGTTGTCACCGCCAAATTTAAACAAAAACCCGGCGATGACGATATTCGCAACGCTTTGCAAAATGCCGGAATCAGCGACGCAGTTATTCAGGCTTCAACCGACAAGCTCGACGAAGTTTTGATAAAAGTTCCGATTTTCGAAAATGTCGAAGCCAATCAAACTCCAACCGACGCGCAAACTGCTACCATTGGCGGCAATGCTGATGCGCAAACACAACCAGTGGGTGAAAAGAATCAAGTCAACGCCGGACGCACTTTGGTTAAAAAAGCATTGGATTCATTTGGGCAAGAAGCCGACCCGACAAAAGCATTAGGCGAAGATGAAGCCGCCGCTTATAAAATCGTCGGTACCGATTCGGTCGGACCGGTTGCCGGAGCGCAACTTAGAACGCAAGCAGTTACGGCAACTTTGCTCGGTTTGCTCGGCATTTTGTTGTTTATTGCTTTTCGTTACGATTGGACGTATGCGGCAGGCGCGGTTATTGCCGTTTTCCACGATGTTTTGATGGTCTTGGCGTTCTTCTCGGTTTTTCAATGGGAAATCGGTTTGACGGTTATCGCAGCGATTTTAACTATTATCGGTTTCTCTGTTAACGATTCAATCGTCATCTTCGACCGCATCCGTGAAAATCTAGCTGCCAACCGCACTGACTCGCTTTATAAAATTACAAACGACTCAATTAATCAAACGCTTTCAAGAACGGTTATTACTTCCGGACTGGTTCTTTTGTCGGTGATTGCATTGGTTATTTTCGGCGGCGAAGTGCTGCGCGGTTTTTCTCTCGCGCTTCTGGTCGGCGTTACAATGGGAACTTATTCGACCGTTGCGATTGCCAGTCCGATTGCAATCTGGTGGCAGCAAAAACTCGGCGCAGCAAAAGCCAAACAATCGGTACAAACCGCGCGGACAGAAAGAATCGCTTCGGCATCGCGGCGTCCGGTAACGCGCCGTCCGATTGCCAGATAAAATTGCTGACAGCAACAACTCTGAATTGATTTAATATTTGGATTTTGTGTTTTTCAGAAATTTAACTAATATAGTTTGAAAATTTACCGAAAATAGAAAATTTATCTTGACTTTATGGCAACGACAATTTAGACTTCAAATCGTTGCTGGTCAATTAAATATTTCGTATCTGCCTTTTTCCGTTTCGTTAAAATAGCGATGGTGAAATTTGTAGAGCTTTTGTTTGTAAGACCGGCAAAAGTCCAGATGTTCCCACTAGATGAATTTAATTTCAAAACGGAAAAAGCAAAGTATTTCAAGGTGAAATCACAAGGAAAAATGTTTTCCACGATTACAACTTAAAGATTGAAGTTTATCTTCGTTTGAGCAGTGGTTTTGTTTCGTAACCCTTGACCCAGTTGGCACCGGAAAACAGGGAGGAAAATAAGATGTTAGATCAATTAATCGAATCGAAAAACAGTACTAGAGAAAATACCCGACGCGGCGGTTTTCTTTTTACTACCGCCGTCGCCGTTGTTACTGTTTTATTATGTACGATGCTATATAGTCTTTTTGCAAAAGATTACGCGATGGACGCAGGCGATTTAGAACTTTCGGCTTTGGTAGCTCCGGTTCCCGTGCCTGAAGAAGAACCGCCGCCGCCGCCCGAAAAACAACCTGAACTAAAAGAAGCAAAAGCAGCGCCGAATGCCGACGTGCGAACGGAGATTATTCAAGCTTTGGATGAATCTCCAAAACCGCCCGATAAAATTAGCGAAGTAAAACAAAATATACCGCCTCGGGATGTTAATAAGAAAACGGTTTTAGGTGACAGGAATGCCAGTTATACAGATTCTGCACCTTCGACCTACGCAGGTCCCGTAAGCACAAACGGAAAAGGTATCGCCGGAGCAGGTGGTGTTCCGAACGGTAATTCTGGAGGCACAGAAGCAGGCGCGCCGCCTCCGCCTCCGCCTCCGCCCGCTAAGAAAGAGCCTCCGCCGCCTCCGGCAGAGAAGCCAGTTCCAAAATCAGTTTCAAAAGGCGTTATAAACGGCAGCGCGATTAGCTTGCCGAAGCCGCCTTATCCGCCAGCCGCGCGTGCAGTTCGAGCAAGCGGCGCGGTTAATGTTCAGGTAACGATTAGCGAAAGCGGCAGTGTTATTTCAGCCAGCGCGGTTAGCGGGCATCCGCTACTTCGACCGGCGGCGGCGCAAGCAGCCCGCAGTGCGAAATTTGCGCCGACTCTGCTTTCAGGTCAACCCGTTAAAGTTACGGGAGTTATCGTCTATAACTTTGTTCCATAAAAGGGGACTTAAACCCGGGAGAAGTAAATGCTTCTCCCACAATCCGCAATAATAAAATTTTGATTTCTTTGGAGGAAAAATCATGACCTTTTTACTTAGCCTTTTAGGAACATACGTTTCAGGCTTATTCTTAATGTTTGCAAATGAGGGAGCCGGTGTGTCCTTCGGTTTATATGATATTGCCAGAAGTTTAACAGTTCCGGGCTGGATTGTTATCATCATTCTTTTGCTGATGTCAATCTATATGATTGCCGTCGGCATCGAACGCTATTTGACTTATAACAAAGCTAAAGCGCAGTCGCGCCAATATGCGCCGAAAGTCGCGCAGGCTTTGAAAAACAGCAATATCGACGAAGCCATCAACATCAGCGACAAACACAAGGATTCGCATTTAGCGATGGTTGTTTCGTCAGGTTTGAAGGAATTTAGCGCTCACCAAGGCAATACGGACATCTCCGGCGAAGAAATGGAAGCCTCGAAACGTGCTCTTGAACGCGCGATTGCCGTTAAAACGGCTGAACTCAAACGTGGTCTTTCAGGATTGGCGACCGTCGGTTCGACTGCTCCGTTTGTAGGTCTGTTCGGAACGGTTGTCGGTATCATCGGCGCATTCCAAGCGTTGAAAAATAACGAGTCAGCCGGTATCGGTGCGGTCGGTGGCTCAATTTCAGAAGCGTTGATTGCGACGGCTTTTGGTATTGCCGTAGCTGTACCTGCAGTTTGGTTGTTTAACTATTTCACCAATAAAGTTACAAGCTTTGGCGTAGAGATGGAGAATTCGGCTTCAGAATTAGTTGACTATTTCATCAAACAGCGCACAAAACAATTAAACAGCTAATTTTAGTTTAGACAATTACAGATAGGGAGAATTTGTTATGGCAATGCAAATCGGTGGTGCCGATGAGTATAACTCGGAAATTAACGTAACTCCGATGGTTGATGTAATGTTGGTGTTGTTGATTATCTTTATGATTGTTACGCCATTACTTCAGCAAGGAGTCTCCGTAAATCTTCCGCGCGATATGAAAAGTCCCGATGCAGACGCGGAAATTGCAAAAGATACTTCGGTAATTGTTGCAATTCCCGACAACAATAATTTTTATATCGGCAAAGACCAGTATCCATTGACTGCTTTGGGAGAAAAAATCAAAGATAAAATGAAAGATAAAACTCCCGACAAGCGAATTGTTTATATTAAAAGCGGTGTTGATGTGGACTATGGCAAGGTTGTCGAAGCCATTGATATAATCCGCAAACAAGATATAGACAAAATAGGATTAGTCGCCGACAAGAAAAAAGGTGAGGCTAAACCACAATAATTAGCCGCCTGAAAAACTGAATATAAATTTCAGAATTGGGAGTAAAAATATGGCAATGTCAACAGGCAGCTCTAAAGGTGGAGCAACTCCAAATATCAACGTGACGCCGTTAATTGACGTTTTATTGGTGCTGTTAATCATTTTTATGGTTCTATCACCCTTAAAACCAAGTCGGTTTGAAGCTAAGGTTCCGGCAGAACCGAAGCCAGACGATACGACGGTAGCAAAACCTAATCCGCTGACGCTGGTAGTAGCCGTTAATAAAAGTGACTTAAAGCTGACTCTTAATAATCAGGATGTCGGAGATGTTACAAATTCAGAGGCTTTAACGGGTCAGTTGAAGGATACATTTCAAAGCAGAGAAGCGAACGGCGTATTTCGAGAAGGAACAAATGAAGTTGAGAAAACTGTTTTTATCAAATCGCCACGTTCAGTCAAATATGGTGATGTCGTAAAAGTAATCGATGCCGTAAAGTTTGCCGGAGCGCAGCCAATCGGTTTGCAGATTGATGATTTATCAGAATAAATTTGCCTGACTTGGTAGAGTTGAAGATTTTTATTTTCACCTCTGTCAATGCAAGCTTTAAATGGAGTCGAAAAATGAGATTTTCTCGTTTAGGGATATTTTTTTTAATTTTATCTACCGTTTTAATCGGTACGAATTGTTCATATTATAACCGAGTTATCGCCAGAAAAAATTTAGTAGATGGCGGAAAGGCTTACAAAGACAGGAAGTTTCAGGAAGCTGAAGACCTTTTTCGAAGCGCGGTTACGCGCGACCCCGGCTCACCCGAGGCAAAAACGGCGCAATTGTTTTTAGCTCGCACATTGCATTCTGAATACATCACTAACCGTTCCAGCAATGAGAAAGCCGAAGAAGCACTTGCCGAGTATAAAAAAGTTTTGACGGAAAATATAAAAGACCAAAGTTCTTTTAAAGCAGTCGCCAATCTTTTGGAAAATCTAAACAGACAGGATGAGTGGCAAAAATGGGTTGAAGACCGCATAAACAACGAACAAGTTCCACCCGAACAGCGTTCTGAAGCATTAACTTCGCTTGCGGCGAAACAATATTCTTGCGCTAATAATATTTCTGATGTGGAGCCAGTTAAAAAAGAAGTAACAAAAGGCGGCGACCGTGTTTATCAGTTTACCAAACCTGCCGACCCCGCAGTTTATGAAGAGTTTAATAAATGCGTCGCAACTGGCTCGGGATTAATTGATAAATCGGTTCAATTAGACCCAAATAGTGATTCGGCTTGGTCATATAAAGCCAATATGTTAGTGCAGCAAATGCGCCAGGCGGAAATGGAAGGCAAAAATGATCAAAAGGAAAACTTCAAAGCTCAAGCTGAGCAAGCTAAACAAAGATTTACAGAGCTTGCCAATATAAAGAAACAAAAGCAGGAAGAAGAAGAACGCCGCAAGGCAGAAGCAGAAGCAGCTGCTAATAAAAAATAAATTTTCCGCTCAGATACTTTTGAGAAAGGTGATACTTAATTACAATAAATATTGAGTATCACCTTTTCGTTTACCTTATTTACATTTATCAAATTGCTTTGTTTAACATCTAAACATTAGTTGACGTTGAATTCTTAATGTTTGATAAATGATAAATGTTTATGATTCGCATCGAAGATGTAATTAGTAAGGTTGAAAAAAATCGTCCCGAATCGAATATTGAGTTGATTCGGCGCGCGTATCTTTTTTCGGCTTTACATCATAAAGGTCAAAAACGTGCTTCGGGTGAGCCGTATCTTATTCATCCTCTGGAAGTTGCAGATATTTTAGCGGATATGCGGCTTGATGAAACGAGCGTTTCAACCGGTCTGCTGCATGACGTAGTTGAAGATACTCTGGTTGACCTCGAAACTATCCGCGAATATTTCGGCGACGAGATAACGCGCCTGGTTGACGGCTTAACCAAAATCGCGCATATCAGTAATCTTTCAAAAGAAAAACAGCAGGCGGAAAACGTTCGCAAGATGGTTTTGGCAATGACTACGGATGTTCGAGTCGTGCTGATAAAACTCGCCGACCGGCTTCACAATATGCGGACGATGCAGTTTCTAAAGCCGGAAAAACGCGCCCGTATTTCCCAAGAAACGCTCGATATCTACGCGCCGATTGCGCATCGTTTAGGTATGGGTAAACTGCGTGGTGAGTTAGAAGATTTGTCTTTCAAAAATCTCTATCCGCAGGATTACAAAAAAATCTCGCAAGAAATCGAAGCGCGCCGCCCGGAACTGGAAGCCGCTCTTGAGAAAATAACAAATACAATACGCGAGCATTTGTCCGCAAACGACGTTCCGTTCATCGAAATTCAAGGACGTGTAAAACGTCTGTTTTCGCTTTGGAAAAAGTTGAAAAAGCGAAAACTCTCAATCGAACAAGTTTATGATTTGATAGCTGCCAGAATCATTACGCCAAACGACAAAAAATACTGTTACCTGACATTAAGCGTCATTCATGATATTTGGACGCCCGTGCCGGAACGCTTCAAAGACTGGATTGCAATTCCCCGCGATAACTTGTATCGATCGCTTCATACGTCGGTTATTGGAGATAACGGACAGTCGTTTGAAGTTCAAATTCGCACTGAAGAAATGCACCAAATTGCTGAAGAAGGCGTTGCTGCACATTGGAAGTATAAGGAAAGTAAACTCGGCAAGCGCGAAGAAGATAAGAGCCTCGACGAGCTTCGCAAAACGGTTGAAAAATTGCTTTTGCCGCTTGTCGAAAACACGAGCGAGAATCAGGATTCGGAAGAATTTATCGAATCTCTGAAACTCGATTTATACCCAAAAGACGTTTACGCTTTTACGCCGATGGGCAAAATTATTCAGCTTCCGCGTGGCGCGACGCTGATTGATTTTGCTTACGCAATCCACTCGGAAGTCGGCGACAACTGCACCGGAGCGAAAATAAACAATCGTATCGTTCCGCTCAGAAATGAGTTGCAAAACGGCGACGTTATTGAAATTTTAACGACACCAAATTCAAAACCTTCGCGCGATTGGCTCAATTACGCGACGACTTCTCGCGCGCGCAATCGAATTCGTCATTGGATTGCCGAGCAGCAGAGAGCCGATTCAATCGAAATAGGACGAAAATTGTTAGAAAAAGAAGCCGACAAATTTCGCCTCTCGCCGAAGAAACTGCTCAACAATGAAAACGAGATGAAGCGCATCGCTAATGAATACGGCTTAGGCAGAGCCGAGGATTTATTGGCTTCAATTGGTTACGGTAAAACATTGCCTAGAAACATTTTAGGTAAGTTCTTGGGCGCGGAAAAATTCGCCGAACTCGACCCCGATAAAAGAAAGGAAACGCGCCTGCAAACGGCAACAAAGGCAGTCAAAAAATTTATTGGTTTGGGCGAAGATGCAATTCTCGTTAAGGGAATTGATAATCTTTTGACGGCGCGCGCGCGTTGCTGCAATCCGCTTCGCGGCGAAGAAATTGTCGGTTATATATCGCTCGGCAAAGGCGTCGTCGTTCACAATAAGCGCTGCAAAAACGTGCAGCAATTGATGATTAATAAAGACCGCGTGGTTGAAGTCGAATGGGCGAAAAGCGAAAAGGAGGAAATTCAATCGGTACGAATTCTGGCGACGACGGAAAACCGAACCGGAATGCTTGCCGGAATTACCAACGCGATTGCGGAAATAAAAACCGGCATTCGTGATGCCAGCGCGCGAGTGTCCAAAGAAAATCGGGGCATCATCGAAGTAACGGTTGAAGTCTTTGATAAAAAACATCTCGATAAAGTAGTCGGCTCAATTGAACAAGTTCCGGGAGTGATTGCCGTCGAGCGAGTAAATTCTTGATAATTTCAGATTCAAGGCTAAAATTAAAATCAAGAGTCAGAAACCTGGAATTGTCTTTCCTAAACTTTGCTTTTCCTCTTTTATCTGTTAAAATTCGCCTTTTGCTCGAATAATAAAAAATACATCTGTGTCAATGAGAGAAACAATTTCAACCGAAAACGCGCCGGGTGCAATCGGACCTTATTCGCAAGCCGTGCGTGTCAATGATATGGTTTTTTGTTCGGGACAAATACCGATTGACCCCCAGACAGGCAATTTTGTATCCGATGACGTTGCGGAACAAACCGAGCAGGTTTTGAAAAATTTGAGCGCGGTTTTAAAAGCGGCGCAAACTGATTTGAACAATGTTGTCAAAACGACCGTATTCCTAGCGGATATGAATGATTTTGCGGCGATGAATGAAGTTTACGCTCGCTTTTTCAACGATAACAAACCGGCGCGTGCAACAGTTCAAGCAGCGCGTCTGCCGCGCGATGCGAGGGTCGAAATCGAATGCATCGCCGTCGTTTAACATTTACCAAATCATAATTTGATAAATGTTAAATGGAAAAAGCCAGACGCAGAGTAAAACAAACGTCTGGCAATTGAAACTTAAAAAAGTTTTACGCCGCTTTGATAACCTTGCCGCCTTTAATACATCGAGTGCAAACTTTCATACGCGAGTTTCCGCCTTTCGGTTGCTGAACGCGAATTGATTGCAGATTCGGATTAAAGCGACGGCGTGTTTTGTTGTTGGCGTGTGAAACATTATTACCGAATTGCGGACCTTTGCCGCAGACATCGCATCGTTTTGCCATAATAGTAAGCCTCCAAAAAATAATAATGAGGTAAAAGAAACGAGTCGGGCGCATTTGGCGTCAAACTCAAAAATAAAGTTTATAACAAAATTAGTTGATAAAATCAAGCAATGAACGAGATTGTTAATTTTGAAGGAGTAAAAGCCACAGTGCAAAATACCAGAAATAAGTTTTTAAACGTTACCTTTTTAGCGCTCATTTCAATAGCTTTAATCGGTTGTAAAAGTATCGGTTCAAGCGATACGACAGCGACGGGCACTAATGTTGACCCGAACGGTGCGGCGGCAACCGTCAACGGAAAAGCAATCAAAACGGAAGAAGTCGAACGCGGCGTCAAACAGCAGGCGCAAGGTCAGGAAAGCAAATTATCGCCTTTGGAATTAGCGGGCGCGCGTCTCCAAATTTTGGGAGGTTTGATTCAAGACGAAGTTTTATATCAGAAAGCGGAAAAGGAAGCGACTGTTCCGAAAGACGACGATGTTACGGCGGAAATTAACCGGAAAAAAACAACGAGCGGACTTTCAGCCGAAAAATTTGACGAGCAGATGAAGCAAGCGGGCTTTACCGACGCCACATATCGGGAAAACGTCAAACGCGATCTAGCCGTCAAAGGTTTAATAGAGAAAATCACCGGCAAAATCGAACCGCCGAAAGACAGCGAAATAGATGCTTTTTACAACGGCAATAAAGCAGCGTTTGTCAATAAACGCGGCGTCAAACTGGCGGCAATCGTTATTGACCCTGCAAACAACGGCGAAGGCGACACGACGACGAATGAACAGGAAGCCGTTATCAGAGGAAACGAAATCATCAAACAGCTTCAACAAGGTCAAAATTTCGCCGATATTGCCCGCGAAAAGAGTGAAGACCAGAGCAGACTGCAAGGCGGAGATTTGGGTTACGTTACCGAAGATGAACTCAAACAAAACTTCACGCCTCAAGTTGCGGCAACTTTGATGAACGAAAAGTTTCCGATCGGAAATGTTTTGCCTGTTCCGATGCAGGGCAAGTTTTTCATTCTTAAACTCCAGGAGCGAAAATTGAATGACGAAAATTTGACGCTCGAAAGTCCCGGCGTCCGTGAAAAAGTTATCGAACAGCTTATCGGCGCGCGCAAGCAGCTTTTGAGCCAATCTTACGCTGCGATTGCGATGAACGAAGCGAAGATTGAAAACTTTCTGGCGCAAAAAGTTGTCAGCAATCCGAATGAATTGAGCGGCGCTCGCCCGGCAAGCGCGCAAGACGAAACTACGAACGCGAATACAAATTCGGCTGTTAATGCAAATACAAACACGAGCGCAAATACAAACGCCGGAAACGTGAATACAAAACCCGCCGCCGGTGTTTCGCAAACGCCAAACGGCGGCGCAAAAACAAATTCTGCGGGAAAGTAGTTTTGAAGTAAAAAAAAACTCGACGATAGTCAGTTATCAGTTCTAAAGTTTTCAGTAAAGTTATTTGCTGAATGCCGCCGACTGATTACTGACTATTATTTTTTATGTTGTTCAGACTGTCCGAAATTTATAAATCCTACAGCGCGCACGACATTCTGCGCGGCATCTCGTTTCAGGTAAATCCGAACGAAAAAATCGGACTGGTCGGGCGAAATGGCGCGGGCAAAACAACGGTTTTTCGAATCATTACCGGCGAAGAAATGCCGGACGACGGCGAAGTCGTTAAAATGAACAACCTAAAAATAGGAATGCTCCAGCAGCACGTTGATTTTACCGACAACGAAACGGTTCACACTGCCGCGCTTTCCGCATTTCAAAAACTGCACGACATCGAAGCCGAAATGCGCTGTCTGGAAATTTCGATGCAGGCAGAAGTTTCCGACGAAATCTTAAATCAATACGCCGAACTGCAAACTGAATTTGAACATGAAGACGGATTTACTTACACGGCGCGTGCCGAAGCAATTCTTCTCGGTTTGGGTTTTACAAAGGAAGCCTGGAACTCAGAGACAAGACATCTTTCCGGCGGACAGAAAAATCGTCTCGGTTTGGCGCGTCTTCTGCTGTCGAACCCGGATGTTTTACTGCTCGACGAGCCGACGAATCATTTGGACGTGACGGCTGTCGAATGGCTTGAAGATTTTCTGCAAACTTATGAGAAAACTTTTGTCATCATCAGCCACGACCGTTATTTTCTCGACCGAACGTGCCGTAAAATTATCGAAGTCGAAAATGGCAAGGCGATTGTCTATAAAGGAAATTACTCGCATTTTTTAGTTGAACGCGAGGAACAGCGCGAGATTCAACGGCGCGCATTTGAAAACCAGCAATCTTTCATCGCCAAAAACGAAGAATTTATTCGCCGCAATCTTGCAGGACAAAAAACGAAATTGGCAAAATCGCGGCGCAATATGCTGGAAAGAATCGAGCGCGTCGAAGCCGTCGCCGCCGACCGTTCGCAGGGAAATTTTGTTTTGAAAAAGGTCGAACGCGCCGGAAACCAGGTTTTGACCGTCGAGAATTTAGCAGTCGGCTACAGCGAAAAAGTTCTGGCAAACCATATAAATTTCAGTCTTCTGCGCGGTGAAGCGCTCGGCGTCATCGGCTCGAACGGCAGCGGCAAAACTACGTTTTTGAAAACCGTTTTGGGAAGCGTCCGCGAACTTGCCGGGAAAATTATGTGGGGCGCGAAAACCGACATTGGTTATTATTCGCAGCAACTCGAAGATTTGGACAATCGCAACGAAATTATACAGGAACTTCGCCGTGTCGCTCCGCTCGCCGACAATGGTGCGCTGCGTTCGTTTCTGGCGAGATTTTTATTTCAAGGCGAAGACGTTTTTAAAAAAGTTTCGGATTTATCAGGCGGCGAAAAGGGAAGACTTGCACTGGCAAAATTGATTTACTCAAACAAAAACGTCTTGATTATGGATGAGCCGACCAATCATTTAGACATTCCTTCGCGCGAAGCTCTGGAGAGCGCGCTCGACGCTTACGAAGGAACGATTATCACGGTCAGCCACGACCGCTATTTTTTAGACCGTGTGGCGACGCAGATTTTGGCGTTTGAAGAAAACGGTCGGGCGGAAGTTTTCAACGGAAATTACAGCGAATATCACGAATCAAAAGCGGTACAAAATTCAAAGTTCAAAGTTCAAAGTCAGGCAATTTCTAATTCGCGATTGCAGAGTACCGAGTCGGAAATCGAAGACCAAAGACCGAAAACCGAGAACGGAGCGGAGCCGAAATCTAAAGACCGGCTTTCAAAAAATCAGCTTCAGCGCATTGAACGACGCATAAAGGAAATCGAGAGGGAAATTCCTAAATTAGAAAGTTTGTCAGCCGAATTTTCACTTCAAATGAGCGACCCGGAAATTGCTTCAAACCACGCAAAACTCCAGGAAATAACGATAAAATTTGAAGAAACCGAAACGAAAATGCAAAATCTCTACAAAGAATGGGAAGAGTTATTGGAAAAGTAAGTTTTTCCAAATACTGTTTAATTATCCAAACGATAATTAGGCGATTCCTTCGTAATAATAACGTCGTGAACATGCGATTCGCGCAAACCGGCTGACGTTATGCGGACAAATTTGGCGTTTTCCTGCAATTCCTCAATCGTTTTACAACCCGTGTAACCCATTCCCGAACGCAAGCCGCCGACAAGCTGCGTAACCATTTCTTCTAAAGTTCCCTTGAAAGCAACTCGACCTTCGATGCCTTCGGGAACATATTTTGAATCTGACACAGTTCCTTCCTGCGCGTAACGGTCGGATGAGCCTTTTTTCATCGCGCCGATTGAACCCATTCCGCGATACGTTTTAAAGTTTCGCCCTTGAAAAAGGATCACTTCGCCCGGCGCTTCTTCGGTTCCGGCAAAAAGCGAGCCAATCATCACCGAATCCGCGCCCGCTGCAATCGCTTTGCAGACATCGCCGGAAAATTTTACGCCGCCGTCGGCGATAATCGGAACACCGGAATCTTTCGCGGCTTTGACGCATTCGACAATTGCTGTAATCTGCGGAACACCGGCGCCGGTTACAACGCGAGTCGTGCAAATCGAACCGGGACCAATGCCTGTTTTTACAGCGTCAACGCCGGCGTCAATCAATGCTTCGGTTGCTTGTGCGGTTGCGACGTTGCCGGCAACAAGTTCAATTTCAGGAAATTTTCGCTTGATTTTTCTGACGGCTTTGATAACACGCGATGAATGTCCGTGCGCCGTGTCAACGACGATGACATCAGCACGCGAGTTGATTAAGGCTTCGGCGCGCTCAAAAAAATCGCCCGTGGCGCCGATTGCCGCCGCAACCAGCAGTCTGCCGAAATCGTCCTTCGCCGCATTCGGATATTTGATGGCTTTCTGAATGTCTTTGACGGTGATTAATCCTTTAAGAAGTCCGTTGTCGTCAACGACCAGAAGTTTTTCAATGCGGTGCTTTTGCAGTTTTACTTTAGCTTGCGTTAAAGTCGTGCCGACCGGAACGGTTACAAGCGGCTGTTTTGTCATCACATCCGAGACCGGAATGTTGAAACGGGTTTCAAAACGCAAATCGCGGTTCGTAATAATGCCGACGAGAAATCCGTTTTCGTCAACTACGGGAACGCCGCTGATTTTGAAATTCTCCATTATTTTCAAAGCATCGGAAACCGTTTTATTATCACGAATCGTTACCGGGTCGACAATCATTCCCGATTCCGAGCGTTTCACCTTATCTACCTCTTCAGCTTGATGTGCGATTGAGAGATTTTTGTGGATGACACCGATGCCGCCTTGCTGCGCGAGCGCGATTGCAAGGTTTGCTTCCGTAACCGTGTCCATAGCCGAAGAGCAGAGCGGAATATTAAGGCGTATGTTACGAGAAAACTGTGTCGAAACGTCTGTCTCAGACGGCAAAATATCCGAATATGCGGGAACGAGAAGAATGTCGTCAAATGTTAAGCCTTCTTTGATTTCTTCGATTATCATAATTTTATAAATTCTAAAATATAAATAAAAAACCCGCACATGAGCGGGCGGGCGCGACGGTTGTTAGATTTTCAAAAAATTCTTTTTCTGAATTTGTAAAAAAGCTGCATAAAAATCTGTTACCTCGGAGCGTTTGGATTGGCAACCTCGTCAAAGGAAATTTTTCCGCTCTGCCAGATTTGCGCCAGATTATCTTTTGTAATTTCAAATTCAATCACGTTGCGTCTCGGATTTAGCGACGTTGTCGGCAGAGCGATCTGCTTGCCGTTAATCGTTAATTGAACGTTTGAAGCGAGCGATTTAGCGTAGCCGAGTTTTAGAATTTCTTTCGGTTCAAAGCTCATCGGTTTATCCGGCGTCATCAGCGTGCTGGTTTTTGTGCCGTCGCTGTTGGAACTTACGTAAACCGGTTCGTTTAGCGCTTTGAATTCAGCTTTAATTTCATTCATCGAAAGTGCGGAAACGGTTGAACCGCTCGTGTTTGCGACATTGGCAGAACTCGACAAATTTCCATTCGAATTTACCAAAGCGTTTGTGTTATTGACAACGGCATTGCTTTGATTATTTTGAAAGTATCTCACCAGCGACAAAACTCCAAAGGCTCCCAAGCCTAATATCAAAGCAGCTAAAATAATCGTTCGCAGAGACGAAGAAGAGCGGTTGTCGGTTAAAACCTCCGGGCGATAACTTCTCGACTCGCTTTCGATTTGATTGTTTTGGGTGCCGATAAGAGCCGCGTAATCCTGCAAAGCCTCCTGTTCGTCAATCCCGACGTATTTTGCGTAGGATTTCAGGAAACCTTTGTTAAAAATTCCGCCCGGCAGCGTGCGATAATCATCCTCTTCAATGGATTTGATGTAAAGCGGTGAAATGCGCGTTTGTTCGGCAATTTCACTTATACTAATGCCGCGCGCTTCACGTGCTTGTCGCAGTTTTTCGCCGAGAGTTATTGACATTTGGTTTGAAATTTACTGTCCTTTAGCGGTTCGCAAACTCGAAACGGTTTTCAAGATGAAATATAGCTTTTATAAAGCGAAAATGTCAATCGTTTCTTACCTGTTTATAAATGAATGCGCGCTTGATTATTGTCCGATGCGCGTGATACGTTAAGGCTTTATTCAATCAAAAGCATTAAAATTAACAAACAAACAGAAAAAGCGAGGAACTAAACAATGTCTCTTGAAGCACTCGGAATGGTTGAAACCAAAGGTTTTGTCGGCGCGGTCGAAGCGGCTGACGCGATGGTCAAGTCCGCAAATGTCCAACTAATCGGTAAAGAGTACATCGGCGCGGGCTACGTTACGATTTTCGTGCGCGGCGATGTCGGCGCGGTCAAAGCGGCTACGGACGCAGGCGCAGCGGCGGCGCGTCGCGTCGGCGAGCTTATCAGCGTTCACGTTATTCCGCGTCCGCACGGCGAAGTCGAGCGAGTTTTGCCGAAAGGCGTCGGTTACAGCCCCGACGAGAAAGCGATTCAAGGCGGCGGCTCGCGCGGTCAACTCGGCGCGGGCAGCGCAGATAGCGAAATTGCGGCGTCGAAAGACAACGCACGGACTAAAACCAAGTAATTAAAAGTTAAAAGTTAAAAATTCAAAATTGGAAAATTAGAGATCCAAACCCTGAACCTTATAATCTTGAAACCTGAATTTTGAATTTAAAAGATGCCGGAAGATAAGGATTTAATTTCACAACAGGAAGCGCTCGATGCGGTCGAGTCGGCGTATCTGGCTTTTCAGACGGTTGCGAAATTCGACCAGGCAAAAATTGACCGGATTTGCGAAGCGATGGCGCAAGCCGCACTTGCCGAATCAATGCGTCTCGGTCAGATGGCAAACGAAGAAACCGGCTTTGGATGCGCCGAAGACAAGCGCGAAAAAAATCGTTTTGCGGCAGAAGACGTTTGGAATTATTTTCGCAGCCTTAAAACCGTCGGCATCGTTAGTCAAACCGAAAGCATTATAGAAATTACTTCACCGCGCGGCGTCGTCGCAGCAATTATTCCTTCAACAAATCCAACTTCGACGACGATTTTCAAAATCATAATTGCTATTAAATCACGCAACACTATTGTTCTTTCGCCGCATCCGTCAGCCGTTCGTTCGATTACCGAAACAGCGCGTGTGATGCGCGAAGCCGGCGTCAAAGAAGGTCTGCCGCCGGATGCGATTAGGTGTTTATCGCACGCAACTATCGAAGGCACGGAAACATTGATGAAACACAAACGCACGGCGGTCATTCTGGCAACCGGCGGAACCGGTCTCGTGCGCGCCGCGTATTCTTCCGGTAAACCCGCGTTCGGCGTCGGACCCGGAAACGTTCCGGTTTTCGTCGAAAGAACAGCGAATATCGAGAAAGCGGTTTCGGATATTTTGACCGGAACTTGTTTTGACAACGGCACGATATGCGCTTCCGAGCAATCGGTCGTCGTTGACGCTCCAATCGAAGCACAAGTGCGTGAACAGTTTAAGTTACAAGGCGGACATTTCTTAAATCAAACCGAAGCCGAAGCAGTCGGGAAAATCTTATTAACCGAGCAGCGAACTTTGAACCCGAAAATTGTGGGCAAATCCGCTGGATTTATTGCCAATCTCGCAGGAATTTCCGTTCCGAACGGGACGCGCTGTCTGCTTGCAGATTGCGGCGGCGTCGGGCGCGATTTTCCCTGGTCAATCGAAAAACTTTCGCCGACGCTGGCGTTTTTCGTCGCCGACGGAGTTGAGCAGGGCGCGCAGCGTTGTTTGGAGATTTTGCAGTTCGGCGGAATGGGACATACCGCCGGAATGCACACCGAAAGTCGCGAAGCGGCGGTTCAATACGGAGCGAAGATGCCGGCTTCTCGAATCATTATAAATTCGCCGACGACACACGGCGCAATCGGTTTTTCAACCGATTTAGCTCCTTCGATGACTCTCGGCTGCGGTTCGTGGGGCGGAAATGTAACGAGCGACAACGTTTCGCCGCTTCATTTAATGGACATCAAGCGCGTCGCTTTCGAGACAAAGCCAGTTACAAGTCAGACAAATGCTGCAAAGAATAATTTAAGAGCGAAAATTTATGATTTGCCGATTGTCGAAGAAAATTCACAATTCGCAATCGAAAATCGGCAATCGAATGACCAAAGAACAATAAAGCGTGAAGAAATTGCCGCCATTGTCGATAAGTTTTTGAGAACAAAAATAGACGAGCCATCGAGTTTTGATGCAAGTGTAAATCCAACGCTGCCGGATTTTGCGCACGTATCTTCACAAACAGAAATCCAAAATTCGCCAAATCCGGTAAAAACAATTATTCACGAATTGAAAACCGAAAATGCCGGCAACGGCGCGAAACCGAAAACGGTTGATTTTGTCAGCGAAGACGACGTGAAACGCGCCATCGAAAACGGCGAGAAAATTTTTATCACTGCAAAAACAATTGTTACACCGTCAGCGCGCGACCTTGGCGACGAGAGAGAAATTTTTGCGAAAGTTTAGAAAATTCAAATGTTAAAGAAAATTACTTCAATCGTATTTCTTTTGCTGCTGATGTCGGCGGCAAATGCGTTTGCGCAGGAGAAAAAGACAAATCCTCCTTTACGGCAGTCGCCGGCTGTTCCGGAAGCAAAAGCGCCGGTTGCTGTCAGTTACGGCATTGTCGTTGATAATTCCGGTTCTTTCCGTCCGCTGCTCGACACGGTTATCGAGCTGGTGCATAACATTGTCGAAGAAAATAAACCGGATGATGAAACGTTTCTCGTGCGTTTTGTCGATTCGGCGAAAACCTCAATCGTGCAGAATTTCACTCACAGCAAAGATGCGGTTCACACAGAGGCGGATAGTATGTTCATCGAAGGCGATCTAACGGCAATTCTCGACGCCGTAAATTTCTCCGCCAAAAATCTTGCCGAAAAAGCCGAAAAAGAAACGAATCGGCGCAGAGTTTTAATTTTGATAACCGACGGCGAAGACCGCTCCAGCAAAGCCAAAATCGAAGACGTTTTGAAATTTTTGAAAGACGAAAAAATTCAAGTTTTCACAATCGGTTTGGCAGACGGTAAAATTTACGGGAAACTTTTGAACAGATTAAGCAAAGAAACGGGCGGAAAAAGTTTTGCGCTGAAAACAAAGGCGGAAGTTACAACCACTGTCAAAGAAATCGCTGCCGCAATGCGCGCTCAATAAATTCGTTTTTTGTAATGGCTCAAACATCGGTCGAAAATAAAATTTGCAATGCTTGCGGCTCGGAAGTTCGCCCGCATGCGCTTTTTTGTTATAACTGCGGCGGCGCGATTACCGCCGAAAAATCTCTATCATCCGAAAACGGTTCTTCGATTGACACTCAATCTCAAAGGGTTGAGGACGAAACAATTGTCGAATTAGCCGAAGAAAAACAAACTGTCGGTGAAGAAATCCACGTCAGGAAAAAATCTGAAAAACTGGAAAAGCCGGATGCGCACGACAAAACGAAACTGGAATCTGCCGCTGCTTTGCGAAGAAAATCAAAAAGTTTGCAGTCAAAAACCGTCGAAGTCATCTGGGAAGAACACGAAGACGCGCCGAATGCCTGGTTTATTTCGGTGGCGGTAGCTTTAACGATTTTAGCCGCCGCAATTCTATTTTTGGCAATGTATTTGAAATAGCTTAAAAATTGTTTGTAAAAAGTTTTGTAAATACGGATAAATTATGGAAGCACTCGGAATGGTTGAATGTATGGGACTCGTGGCGATGATTGAAGCTGCGGACGCAATGGTCAAAGCCGCCAATGTGCGGCTCGTCGGCTACGAAAAAATTGACGCCGGACTCGTAACAGCAATTGTGCGCGGCGAGGTTGGCGCTGTTCGTGCTGCGGTTGACGCAGGTGCAGCGGCGGCACGACGAGTCGGAACTGTTACAGCCGTTCACATCATTCCGCGCCCGCACGGGGAAATCGCCGAAGGAATTCCGGTTATCGAAACCGGAGAAACGACCCGCAAAAAGATTTCCGGTTCTGTGCCTGGAAATGATTCAAGGCAAAAGTAAAAAAGAAAAAGTAAATTTTGATTTGTATTTTAAGGAATAGAAAAACAAAAAGGCAAGGTGATTTAATTTCCTTGCCTTTTTTGTTTTAAATTTATTTGGAATAAATTATTGACTTTTAATTGACGGATTGGCTTTTTGCAAGATGGGCGTGCCGGGTTTATCGCTGACGGCGTTTCTGCCCGTGCGCGTGATGGCAATGCGCTTTTGCTTATTCGGACCTTCATCTACAATAACTTTGATGTTTCGAAGCGAGCCGTCTTTTCTTTCGTTTGTCGGCGCATAGCTGACCAGATATTGAGTTCTAAGTTCGCTGGCGATGTCCAGCGCGATAGTGTTTAACTCGTTGATGGAACTGGGGAAATATGATTTACCGCCGGTTTCAGTTGCCAGTCGCTGGAGAAAAGCCTTTGCCTTGCCTTGCGGACTTTTGCTGATAAAACCACCTTCCTTGCTCAAATCAGTTACAAACCCGACAGTGAAAATCTGCACTTCGGATTCACGGAGCAATTCAAAAAGCTGCGGCTCCTTGTAAAAACTATCGCGGTCTTCGCCGTCGGAAACAAGTATTAAAGCGCGCCGTTTTTTATCGTTCGGATTGCGGCTTTTTTCGTATTCGTCAACCTTTTGCGCCGCCAGATACACGGCATCGATAATCGCCGTCTGTCCGCCTTCGACATAAAGACTTTCAAGCGCATCGTTTATATCGGTTTTGTTCGGTGTAAAATCCTGCACGATTTCGATTTTATCGGAACTGACGAAACGGATAACGCTGGTTTCGTCTTCGGGTTTGTTCGTGGCGACAATGATTTTGCTGGCTTCGATAACCTTGTCGATTTGGTTGCGGAGCGAGCCGGAATTATCCAGCACGAGCGAATAATTGGTCGGAACTTCGGCTTTCGTAAATGCCGTAATCGGCTGCAAAACGTTGTCTTCGTAAACCTTAAACTCCTGTTGACGCAAATTGTTTATCGGGCGATTGTTGCGGTCAATGACGCGAACATTCAAATTTACTTCTTCGGTTTCGATCCGAATAACTTCATTCGGATCGTCGTCTATTTCCGGTGTCGGCGAAACAATAGGTGAAGGCTTCGCAGCCGGAGTGCTTTTCTGCGGTGTGGGCGTCGGCGTAGAATTGCCAATGCGTCTCTGTGGTTGAACGGTTTGCGCGTTTGTTTTAGAAAAATTGTAAAAAGCAAAAATTAAACCGAAACAAAAAATAATCAGCAAAGAATTAAACGTTTTTCTTTTCATTTTTTATTAGAATCTAAAAAAATCGATTTAGCGGATGTTCGAGTTCGGCGTTGCGTAATACCCTTCACGACCGCGAACCGTTAGACGCGGAAGACCGCGCGGCGGGTTGACCTTTGTTTTTAACTTATGCCATTTTCCGTCGGGCGTGAAATCTTTCGGTGTGAAACCAATTGAGTATTGATGCCGAAGCTCTAGTGCGATGCGCTCGAAAATTTCATCCATTTCGACATCGGCTTGCGGGTAAAAAGATTTACCGCCGGTAACCGATGTCAGCTCATCCAAAAATGCCTGTCCCTGCATTCCCATCTGGCTTCCAGCGTCGCGTCCGTCCAAAATTCCGACGGCGTAAACCGTTACGTCCGATTCTTTCAGCAAGCGGCGAACTTCGTTGAAATTGTAGCGAGAAGCATTATCCTGACCGTCACTGATAATCAGCATCGCTTTCTTTTGGCGTGTTCCGCTCGTTACCCGCTCGACGCCGAGATAAACTGCATCGTAAAGCGCAGTATTGTTTTTCGGTTGAACAAGCGTCAGTTTTCGTAAAACCGATTCGCCGTCGCGCGTGCGGTCGAGCAGAAGCTGGGCGCGGCTGTTAAAGGCAATCAGAAAATATTCGTCCGACGGATGGCTCGTGCCGATAAAACGCTCCAGAGCCTTGCGCGCTTTACCGATTTTCTCGCCGCTCATCGAACCGGATACGTCAAACAAAATCCCGACCGAAATGGGCGCGTCAGTATCGCTGAAAAAAGTAATTTCCTGCTCTTGATTGTTGTCGAGAACCTTAAAAGCGTCTTTCGTCAGACCGGAAACAAAGCGCCCATATAAATCAGTTACGGTTACGGTCAACGTTACCAAATCAGTCTTAACGCTAATCGGTTTGTCGTCGCCGGCATCCGGCGGAGTCGCCTGCGGGGTTTGTGCTGAGGAAACAGTCGTAGTTAGCAAAACAGTTATAAAAATTAAAATACACCGCTTCATTGTGCAAAAGCGGCTGAAACGCAAAAAATCTTTGACAGCCATAAACATTTCCTTTGGTCTTGAGATATATTCTAAGTAACGACTTGTTTTTGTGCAAGATATTTTTATGATGTAGAAAGAATCTGATTCGATGCATCAGCCAAAAAATGTTTGAGGATTTCGATTAGAATGCAACATTCGTTGGTGATTTGCGTGATATAATTGCAGTAGTCAGTTGTCAGTTGGTGATTGATTTTCCGGCATAGTCGTTAAAACTCAATAATTTTTAAATTAAATTAACAGAGTCAATTTCAAAAAGAAACCGCTGACAACTGACTACTGAATACTGAAACCTGTTTTATGGCTGAATTTATTTGCAGATTAGGAACGCCTTCGGGCGAAGTTATGACGCGCGTTATCGAAGCGAGCGGCGCAGGCGAGGCGAAAACCAGACTCGAAGGCGAAGGTTTTCGCGTCTTCAATGTAGCTTCGGCGGAAAAGGGTCTGTCGGCAATGATGCCTTTTGGAACGGCGAAAAAAAACCGCGTCAAGCCAAACGATTTTCTGCTTTTTAACCAGCAATTATCCGCGCTTTTGCGGGCGGGAATTCCGGTTTTGCAATCAATCAATTTATTAAAAAATCGTTCGGCTTCCTCGACGCTTCGTGATGTTTTGATAGATGTCGAGGATAAAATCAGAAGCGGCGTCCCGCTTTCCGATGCGTTTGAAGCGCAGCAAATTTTCCCGAAAATTTATTCGGCATCACTTTTGGCTGGTGAAAAAAGCGGCGCGCTCGACGACGTTTTGGCAAGGTATGTCGATTATTTGAAACGCAGCGTAGGCGTGGCGCGAAAACTCCGCGGCGCGCTGGCGTATCCGGCATTTCTGCTGGCTGCCGCGACGTTTATGGTCGGTTTTTTAACCTTGTATATCGTGCCGAGAATGTCGGATTTATTTAAGGGTTTAAACACGAGCAAAGGTTTGCCGACCGTAACAATTGTCGTTCTGGCAATTTCCAACGGTGTAACAAATAATATCTGGTGGCTTTTGCCGATGGTTTTGATTTTGATTTTTGCGCTGGTCATCTGGCTTAGAACGCCGGGCGGAAAATTGATTCTGCATGGTTTTCTGCTTCGTCTGCCGATTGTCGGCTCTCTGATAAAGCAGATAACGACGGCGCAGCTGGCACGTTCGCTCTCGACGCTTTTGTCCGGCGGAATTACTCTGCCTGATTCCTGGGACATCGCTTCGCAATCAATCACGAATTTTGAACTTAGGCGGCGTAGCCAATCGGTTTTGCCGATGATACGCGAAGGACGAATGTTTACCGAATCTTTAGGAAACGCGCACTGGATGCCGGAGCTTGCGCTCGATATGATTGGCATCGGCGAAAAATCGGGAAGCCTGCGTGAAATGCTGGATGAGGTGGCGAATTTCTACGACGCCGAATCCGAAGTGCGCCTCGAACAGTTAACCTCTTTGCTCGAACCGGTTATTCTTGTTTTTATGGCGGGCATTGTCATCACGATTTTGCTGGCGATTTACCTGCCGATTATCCAAACGATTTCGTCAGGTCCATTTAGCGGAAGAAAATAAATTCGAGTAATAAAGTAAAAAGTTAAAAAGTAAAAAGTTAAGATATACAAAAATGGAAAATCGAACTAATGGAAATACGGCGACGATTGCGCCGCCGAAAATAGAAGTTGCTGCTTTGGCGGAGAATGAACCGCCGGAAGTCAGAGAAGCAAAATTGCTGGCGGCGCGTTATCGCTTGCCGTATATTGATTTGCTTCCGCCGGATCAGGAATCGCCGATAAGCTATGAAGAGCTTGCCGGAATCCCCGTGGATTTGATGCTGCGCAATATGTTTGTGCCGCTCCGACGCGAAGGCAGAAATCTTCATGTGGCGATGGCTGACCCGTCGAATCTCGAACAGTTGGACGAGCTTGAAAACGCTTTGAACGTGCGGATTATGCCGTATGTAGCGACGGCGGGCGCAATTGACATTGTACTCAGAAAAGGCGACGCGACGCAGAGAGTTTTGCAGGAAGCGGCTTCGACATTCAAAATCTCCCTGCTCAGGGAAACCGAACATGGCGAAGAAGTTTTGGATTTAGACAAGTTGGCGTCAGATTCAGACATGTCGCCGATTATCAAACTCGTTGACACGATTATCTACAACGCGATGGAAAGCCGCGCCTCCGACATCCACATCGAAGCCGGCGACCGCGACGTGAGCGTAAAATTCCGCATCGACGGCGCGCTTTACCAAAAAGTTGACCCGATTGACATTGTTTTTCACCAAACTTTGATTTCGCGTATCAAAGTTATGTCCGAACTCGATATTGCCGAGCGCAGAATTCCGCAGGACGGCAGATTCCGCGTGCGTTATAAAGGCAGAACGGTTGATTTTCGCGTTTCTATTCTGCCATCGGCTTACGGCGAAAACTGCGTTATACGTATTTTGGACAAAGAGCAAATCTCGGAAGAATTTAAAAACCTGAGTCTCGATGTCGTCGGTTTTGACCCGGAAGACGTAAAGCGGTTTCGGATGTATATCAAAGAGCCTTACGGAATGGTTCTGGTTACGGGTCCGACCGGTTCGGGAAAAACGACGACGCTTTACGGCGCGCTCAACGAAATCCGCAACATCGAAGATAAAATTATCACGATTGAAGACCCGGTGGAATATCAGCTTAACGGCATTATGCAAATTCCGGTCAACGAGAAAAAAGGCTTGACCTTTGCGCGCGGACTGCGTTCTATTCTGCGTCACGACCCGGATAAAATAATGGTCGGGGAAATCCGCGACAACGAAACGGCGCAAATTGCAATCCAATCTGCGCTAACCGGACACCTTGTTTTTACCACTGTTCACGCCAACAACGTGATTGACGTTATCGGGCGATTTATCAATATGGGTGTCGAACCGTATAACTTTGTGTCCGCGCTTAACTGCGTTTTAGCTCAACGTCTGGTGCGGCTTTTGTGTCCGGTCTGCAAGCGCACTTATCAGCCGACGAGCGAAGAAATTACCGAATCCGGCATTCGTCCCGAAGAAGTCGGCGGTCGCAAAGTCTATATGAACGTCGGCTGCGATGCTTGCAATCACACGGGTTATCGCGGGCGCACGGCGATCCACGAGTTGCTCGATATGTCGGACGCGATTCGGGAAATGATTATTGAACGCCGTCCGGGTTCGGAAATTCGCCGCCAAGCCGAAAAAGAAGGCTTGTCGAGCCTGCGTGAATCGGCGGTGAAAAAAGTTTTTACGGGCGCGACCACATTGCACGAGATAAATCGTGTAACCTTTGTTGAAGAAATTCGCTAAAAAACGTTGAAGAATTTTTTTAAATAAAGCAAAATAGGCTTGTCTCGATAGAAAACTTTTGAAACTTAGCATTTAACGTCGCGTGTAAAATCTGACACCGATTATTTTTGTAAACAGGGAAGTCCATTTCACTTTAAATACTAAAACTATGAAAAACTCCACTTTTATTCGTTTCTCGATTTGTCTGCTTTTGTTTGTTTCGTTGCTTTCGCCAACCTGGGTTTTGGCGGCTGGCGGTAATGACGGCAAAAAACATTTTAAGATAGGAATGGACGCTGAAGTCGCCGAGCAATGGGACAAAGCCGTCGAGGAATTTGCGCTGTCGGTTGCCGACAATCCGAAAAACCCTGAATATCGCCTGCATTACACGCGCGCGCTGTTCAATGCTTCGCAGATGTATATGAAGCGCGGAACGAGTCTGGCAAACGAGAAAGATTACGCGGGCGCGTATCTCGCTTTTCGTAAGGCTTACGGTTACGACCCGGTGAACGAGTTGGCGAAATCCGAAATGGAACGGATGCTGCGCTTGCAGCAAGCTGTTTTAGACGGCGAAAATCCCGACAATAAAACGAATGGAAACAGCAACGGCGTTGGCAGCAGCAACGGCGTGCAGCTTGTTCCGACCGGCTATCAAAAACAGCCGACGCCAGATACGACCGTTCCGCAAAAGCTCGAAAGACTGCGCGATGTGCCTTTTCCGGGCGGAGTCGATTTGAAGTTTCTTATCAAGGAACTAGCGAAAGATTTGGATTTGAACGTGCTTTTTGATTCAGACTCGTTTCGCGGCAGTGAGAATCGCAAGATTTCCATCGAGTTGAAAAACGTTACGGCGGCAAAGGCGCTCGATTACATCTTTTTGCAGGAGAATTTATTTTTCCAAAAAGTCGGACCGCGAACGATTATGGTAGCGAGTCAAAACCGCCGCCAAAATTTTCAGCAGCTTGTTTTGCGCACGTTTTATCTGGCAAACGCCGACCCGAAAGAAGTTGCCGATTTAATCAGAACGGCGATTCCGGCGCAACCCGGCAGAACTCCTACGATAGCGCTGGTCGATAAAGCGACTAACAGCCTTACGATTCGTGATACGGAAGAAAATATTCGTCTTATAGGCAAATTAATCGGTTCGCTTGACAAAGACCGCGCCGAAGTCGTTATGGACGTGCAAATTTATGAAGTTTCAAAAACAGAATTGATGCAATTCGGCACTCAAATCGGAGACAGCGCGACGCTTTCAAATTTGGGCGGAACAAATCGTGGTGTTATAGGTTTAGCCGGAAATAATGGAATTATCGGAAAAACATCATTCGGATTGGGTTTGGTTATTCCTGCCATCAGTTTTCAGGCTCTGCAAAACAAAGATAACTCGAAACTCATCGCATCGACGCAAATTCACGCCTTTAACAATGAAGATTCCTCGGCGCGTATCGGTCAGCGCGTTCCGGTCAGAAGCGCGACCATTTCAAACGGTTTCAATAATGGAGGAAATACAGGTGGAATTAATAACAACAACGGCGGCGGTTTTGTCGGAGATGTTTACAATTATGAACAAACTGGTCTGACCCTAAAATTTAAGCCGATTGTTTTTCCGAATCAGGATGTTCAAGTAGCGATGGAAATTGAATCAAAAGATGTAGTACCTACCGCGACAGCAAGTGGAAATCCGATTTTTACCGAGCGCACGATTAAAGGAACGGCGCGTATTCAGAACAATAAAACACTGATGCTGGCAAGTGTCGCGCAGGGCAAAGAAAGTAACGGACGTACAGGTATACCGCTTTTAGGATTAATTCCGGTGCTGGGCAGACTTTTTAGCGCACCAAAAAAAGACAATCAACAAGTTGATGTCGTTATCGCCATTACGCCGAGAGTTATTCGCGCGCCGGCAATTTTGCCGGAAGACGAAATTGAACGCCCGACGGGAAGTCTTGCCGTGCCGACCAGCGGTTCTCTGGAAGCGATGATTATCAAAGAAGAAATCGAAGAGCAACTTGCTGCCGCCCGGCGGCTTCCGACCGTGGCGCAGGTACAATTGCCCGACCAAAAGCCCGAAACGCCGACTTATACGAAAACAACCGCTTCGTCGGCAAGTTCAGCGCAAAGTCAAATGACGGCTGTAATGCAGACGCCTAAAAAAAATCAAATGATGGCGAGTAATCTGCGCCCGATTGACGCGAGCGTAAAAACTCTGCAGATAGCGCCGACCGCGGATACTTCGGAAAGCAAACCGGCAATGCATGACGTTTCGTTAAAATCAAACGAAGAGACGCAAAATGATGTGGCAAATCCGCTCGCACCCGTTGCCGAACTTCAGTTCTTGCAAAACCTGCCTGTAATGAAAGCAGGCGAGCGAACAAAAATCGCTGTTATGGTAAAAAGTGCGACGGCATTTCGCTCGGCGGTTTTAGGAATGAAGTTTGACCGGAAAAAAATGGCGGTTCGCAGCGTTTTGTTCGGTGAAGTTTTCGGCAGCCAAATGGCGCAAACGTCTGCAAAACCGTTTCTTAATCAAGACGGAAAAATGTTCGTTTCGTTGTCTTCGGCAAAAGATACAGCCGAAAACAGTTCGGGAATTCTTGCCTACGTCGAAATCGAAGCTCTAGCTGACGGTCAGCCCGTCATCACGCTCGACCGCGATGTCTTGAACTTCCTGACCGCCGACGGCAAGAATTTTTCGATTAAATACTAAGAAAAATGACCTTAAAGTTCAAAAATCGTGGACAAAGTAGAAGTGATAAAGGAAAAGGGATGAGTAAAGGAAACTTGTCTCTCGTCCCTTGTTCCTCACTCCTCAACGCCGGTTTTACTTTGTTTGAACTTATCGTTACCTTAACCGTTCTCGCAATTTTAGTAATGGGAACGATTCCGCTCATGCAAAATGCGGTCAAACGCGAAAAAGAATTACGCTTGCGGGAAGATTTGCGATTGATTCGTTCGGCGATTGACGAATTTCACCGAGATACAATCGGGGCGTGTCCGCAGGGCGCAGTCCCGGGCAACAGTCTTCCGCCCAACTTTGGTGGAGGCAACCAGTCAGACCCGCGAAGCCGTGTCGTTATTGACGATTGCAAGATGTTCGACACGGAAAACCTCGATCGTTATCCGCCGACTCTCGACGTTTTAGTTTCAGGCGTGAAAATTAAGCCGCGCGGTTTAAATGTGAAAACAAATGAGATATTCGGCGACAAAAACGCGACCGATTTAAATCAGGAAAAGGAACTCAATAAAGTTTACTTGCGCGAATTGCCAACCGACCCGATGACAGGGAAATCCGATTGGCAATTCCGTTCTTCATATCAACCGAAAGACACCGGCGATTGGGACGAAATTAATGTTTTCGATGTGCGTTCGAGTTCTGACGGCGAAGCGTTAAACGGAGAAAAATACAGTGATTGGTAAATTCTTAAAAGTTCAAAGTTCAAAGTTCAAAGTTCAAAGTTCGAAATCCAAAATCGAAAGCGGGTTTTCCCTGCTGGAATTGATGATTTCGATGTTCGTTATAATTATTCTGCTCTCGGTGGGTTTGCCGGCATATCAACGAACCGTCCAGCACGCGCGGGAAACCGTTCTTGCCGAAAATCTCCGCCAAATGCGCAATGCCATTCAACAATACACGGTCGATAAAGGGAAATTGCCCAAATCGGTAAACGATTTGGTTACAGAACATTATTTTAGTGAAATACCGATTGACCCGGTTTTGGGAAAAGCCGAATGGAAGGAAATTCAGGGCGAAGATACGACCTCGCCGGACGCCCAACAAGGTTTGAAAGATGTTAAGACACTAAACGAAGGTGAGGACAGCGACGGTAAAAAATTTGAAGACTATTAAATAATGATAAATGGTGAGTGATTAATGGTGAATGTACGAAATTCTTTTGATTTATGATGCACCATTCACCATTAATAAAAATGTTAGAAAATATAATCCAACCGAATTATCCGAAAGCCGCGCTTGGCTTGGAACAGGAAAGCGTAACTGCTCTGGCTTTACAAAGAGAAGGTGGAGGGCGTTTCGGTATCAAGCAGGCGGCTACCGTCGAACTGCCCGAACATCTTTTGACGCCGAATTTTATCGAACAAAACATCAAAAGCCCGGCTGAGATGATTGTTTTTCTTGAAGAAGCGGTAACGAACGCCGGTTTGAGAAATCGAAAACGGTGGTCTGTATCCTTGCCGAGCAACACGGCGCGAACGGCAATTTTGACGCTCGAGAGCGAACCGGCTTCAAAAGATGAATTATCACAAGTTCTGGATTGGAAAGCCGAAAACACATTCGGAGTTCCGGCAGGCGAATTGCGAATTACGCGCCGAAAAATCACGTCGGACACCGTCGGGAAATCTCGTTATTTTGCAACCGCCGTCAAACTCAGCGTGATTGACGAATACGAAACTTTATTTGAAATGCTCGGCTGGCAGGCGGGTTTGATTTTGCCGCGCGCCGTCAGCGAAGCAAATTGGCTTTTCAATAAAAATAAAACGGGCGATTCACTTCTTATAAGTTCACAGTCCGACGGATTTGTCGCTCTGATTATGCGCGGTGCAGAGCCGACCGTTGTGCGTTCGGTTACCTGTACCGAAAGTGAAAGAGATGATGAAATCTACCGTCTGTTGATGTTTTACCGCGACCGTTTGGGCGGCGGAGATGCCAGCGAAAATTTTCTGGAAAAACTTCTCGTCGTCGGAAAAGATTTAACGCCCGCTAAATTAAATGAAATCGCCGCCGATGCGCTCGGTAGAACGCTTAATATTCTTCAACCCGAAGATGTCGGTTTAAATATCCCTAATCAAACATTAAATTTCGACGAAGTTGCCGCGCCCGCAGGACTTGCCGCGCTTGGATGGACATGAGAGTTCAAAGTTCAAGGTTCAAAGTCAAGAAATTCTAACTTTAAACCTTGAACTTTTTTGAAACTTGGTTTCAAAAAAACCGTATTGACTTTGCATCATGATAAGACAAGCATTTGCAGTTGAAAATATCCGAAATTTGACCGATGTCGAGTTGATCGAAAAAGCCATCGGCGGGCGCGAAGACGGTTTTGAAGAACTCGTCCGTCGTTACCAACGCCCGATAACCGCCTACGTTTATCGAATGTTGAATAATTATGATGCTTCGCTCGACGTAACGCAGGAAGTTTTTATAAAAGTCTATAAGTCGCTCGAAAGATACAGTTCCGATTACAAATTTTCAACCTGGCTTTATCGCATCGCACACAACGCGGCAATTGATTTTATGCGGAAAAATTCGGTCAGTCCGCAGAGCCTTGAGGCGGAAAATGCCGACGGCACCTTTCAATTGCAGATTGAAAGTCTGAATCCGACGCCCGAACAGGAACGCGAGCGCAGCGAATGGCGCAGGGAAATCCAATCGGTCGTCAAATGTCTGCCGACGGTTTACCGCGAGCTAATTCTTCTGAGGCACGCCCAGGATTTAAGCTATGACGAAATTGCGGAAATCACAAATTTGCCGCTTGGAACTGTCAAAAATCGCCTTTTCAGAGCGCGCGAGATGATGCGCGAAATTTTCAACGATAGAGGTTTTAAGGGCGTTTAGGAGAAAACGATGGATTATATGCAACCGCAGCCGCAAATGTCTTTGCAAACTCCCGAACAAAAGCAGATGGGATTGTTTATGCATCTGTCCCAGCTTTTAAATTTCGTGTTGCCGCCAGCGGGAATAATAGTTCCGATTGTGCTTTGGCAAGTGAAAAAAGATGAAATGCCTGCGCTCGACGCGCACGGGAAAATGATTACCAATTGGATGATTTCAAGTCTCATCTATGCGGCGATAAGTTTTGTTCTATTATTTGTTTTAGTCGGAATTTTAGGTTTTATAGCTCTCGCCGTTATGGGACTTGTTTTTCCTATCATCGGCGCTATAAAGGCAAATAACGGTGAGTTTTGGGAATATCCTTTGACGATTAAATTTTTGAAATAGATGAATTTGCAAAATCCAAACATTGAAAACGATTGTCCGCGTGAAGAACTTGCCGCCTACATTGACGGTGAACTCGCGCCGCGTGAAGAATTTGAGTTGGAAATACATCTCGCCGATTGCAGAATCTGCGCCCTTGGACTTAACGAGCAAAAAAGATTGCTCTTTACGCTGGATTTTGCTTTGGAAACAGAAAAGGAATTTAAACTTCCCGAAAACTTTACAAAAATCGTCGTTGCCAATGCTGAAAGCTCGGTCAGCGGTCTGCGTTGCCCTAAAGAGCGGACGAAGGCGATTTTTGTTATCGTGGGTTTGTTTTTATTGTTTCTACTGGGAATCGGCGGCGCGACAAAAACGGTTGTCGCGGCTTTTTTGAAATTAGGCGAGCAGGTTTTGGCGGTCGTAAGTTTCGCCTGGCATTTGGTTTTCAACGTTGCTTTCGGCACGGCAATCGTTTTGCGCTCGGTGTTTTCGCAATTTGTATATAATTCAGCTTTTTCTATTTTATTTTTAGCAACGTTCTTTTTCATTTCTTTGTTTGCGCTTTCACGTCTCCTGAGCCGTTACAATCATTCATAAATTTCTAAGTTTCAATTTGAAAAAGTGATTTATACCAGTGCAAGAACAAATATATTTTTTGATTGGAATTTTCCGCTCTGGCAAACGCTCGGCGGATTTGTTTTTGTTCTTACGGCTTGTCTGACAATTTTCGCGCAAACGACAATCAGCACAAAGCCCGACGAAAAAATTGTTGTCATTGAAGCCGCGCCGGAAATGGAAGTTTTATCTTTCGGCAAAACCGTAATCGTTAAAAAAGAAGCCAAAGGCGTTTTTTCCTTTGGCGGCGACGTAATTGTCGAAGGCAGAGTCTCTGGCGATGTCGGCACAATCGGCGGCACAATTATTCAGAAAGAAAACGCATTCATCGGCGGCGCGGTGATGGCTTTCGGCGGCAACTACAAGCCGGAAAGCAAAACGCCGCTTCGTGGCGTGGACGCCGAAACCGTGATGTATGCCGGTTACGAAGAGGAAATGCGAAATTTGACGCAGAATCCGAGTCAGTTATTTACGCCGAATTTCTCCTGGGCGTTTCTGGCGCAGAGATTTCTGTCGGTTCTTTTCTGGTTTATCATTTCCTTTGCTTTTACAACAATTGCGCCCGGTGCTGTCAGCCGCGCTGTTGCGCGCATACAGCTTTCGACTTTGAAAATTGTCGCCATCGGTCTTTTGAGTTTTCTGGCGACAACGCTCGGTGTAGTTGTCGGTTTGAAATTTCTTCCGAATTACCTGAGCGCAATTGTCAGTTTGATGCTGTTTGTCTTTTTAATTTTGGGATATGTTTTCGGGCGCGTCGCCTTACAGGTGAGCGTCGGCAAACTATTACAAAAGCGTTTTCTGCCCGAAGCGCGGCAATCCGAAACATTTGCGATTTTAATCGGCGTCGTTTTTTGGACGATACTTCTCTCTGTTCCGTATCTCTGGACGCTTGCATTAATGATGTTGCTCTCCGCCAGCATCGGTCTTATTTTAACCGCGCGCTCAACCAATAACTGGCAAAAGCTGTAAAATTTTAAGCTCTTCTTTGCCATAAATCGAAATTTACAATTCTTTAACAAAATAAATGTAACTTTTTTGTCAAAAGCTGCGTCTTTAACTATAAGGCGAAAACGCAACTTTTCACTGTTCGTTCCGTATAAATTCAGAGGAAAATAATACTGCTCGTAAAAAATAAGAAAGAAGGTTATAAATGCGTAAAATATACATTTTATTCGGTCTTTTCACATTGTTGGTAAGTTTTTCCGGCACAATCGCGGCACAAACGCCGACGACCGCGCCAAACACTTCGGACACGAAAGTAAAACTCAGTCTTGCAACGGGTGATGTGTCTTCAATCGCAAGCAGCAAAATCATATTGCAGACAAAAGACGGCGCGATTGACGTTGTTTTGTCCGACAAAACCGAATACAAGCGTGTCTCGCCCGAAAACCCGAGTCTCAAAACGGCGACTGCGGGAAATTTAACCGACATCGGCGTGGGCGATAAACTGATTGTAACCGGAATATTTTCAGCCGATAAAAAAAGCGTTCCGGCGAAAGCGGTTTATCTGATGACAAAATCCGACATCGCGCAAAAGCAAAACAAGGAACGCGAAGAATGGCGCACGCGCGGAATTACCGGACAAGTCGCCGCCGTCAATCCGCAGACGAAAGAAATCACGGTGTCGATGCGCGGTATTATGGGCGAAAGGAAAACCGTCTTAACTCTAAAAGACAATGCAGGTTTCCGTCGTTATGCGCCTGATTCGGTAGATTATAACGAAGCTAAGACAAGTTCATTCGATGAAATAAAAGTCGGCGATTCGATTCGCGCTCTTGGCGACAAAAGCGAAGACGGCGCGACGATTAAGGCGGAAAAAATCGTAACCGGCTCGTTTCAAACCGTCGGCGGCACGATTAAAGCCGTCAATTCCGAGCGAAACGAAATTACTATTACCAATGTCCAAACTAAAAAGGACGTAACCATTGCGTTCGGAAAAAACGCTGTTCTCAAACGATTTCCGGCGGAAATGGCACAAAGAATGGCGCAGTTTCAAGCGATGCAAGCCGGCGGCGGCAACAGCGCAATGGCGCCCGGAGGACAAGGCGCAGTGCGTCCGCCGCGACAACCAAGTCAGCCAACCGGCGAACCGGGAACAAATCCCAATCGAACAGGACAAGGCGGAGGTGGAATGCGCGCGAGCGGCGGAAACATTGATGATTTGCTCGAGCGCTTTCCGAACATTACAATTGCCGACCTGAAAGTCGGCGATATGATTGCCGTCTCCAGCACTAAAAGTGCCATTGCCGAACGCATCAACGCGATAAAACTGTTGTCCGGCGTCGAGCCGTTTCTCAAAGCGCAACAGCAAACAGCGACTGGAAGACAACGCGGCGGTCAGGATGGAGGTTTACAGATTCCGGGACTCGATAACTCGATTCTTCCATAAAATCGATTGTCGTGAGGCATCGGTTCAACTGTCGGAAGCTCGACGATACGCAATTTATATTTTTTTATTTTATAAGTTGAGCTTCCGACTTTTGTATTTGAAATTAAAATTATGAAACAAATAAAATCATTAATATTTATCAGTCTTTTTACATTATTTATAAATTCGACCATTTTTGCGCAACAGACGGGAACTTTGAGCGGTCAGATTCTCGACATCAACGGCGCAGTTGTCGTCGGGGCGACCGTCACGGCGGTTGATGCCAACAACAAGGAAAAAACCGTTGTGTCCAACAATCAAGGCACTTTTACCATCAACGGACTCGCGCCCGGAACTTATACTGTCCGCGTAACGGCGCCAACTTTCGGATTGTATGAAAACACCGAAGTTGCAATTACGGCGGGCAGGCGACAGGAATTGACTGTTGCATTATCCGTCCAGTCGGTTAATGAGCAGGTCGAAGTTTCCGAAAACGGAATCAGCACTGACCCGGACAACAATGCCAGTGCGACCGTTCTCAAAGAAAAAGATATTGAGGCTTTGCCTGACGACCCGGACGAACTCGAAGCTGCTTTGCAAGCTCTAGCCGGACCTTCGGCGGGACCGAACGGCGGGCAGATTTACATTGACGGTTTTACCGGCGGAAGGCTTCCGCCAAAAGAATCCATCCGCGAAATCCGCATCAATCAAAATCCGTTTTCGGCGGAATTTGAACGACCCGGTAACGGACGAATCGAAGTTTTGACCAAGCCCGGCTCGGATAAATTACGCGGTTCGGCATTCGTTAATTTCAATGATGAAAGTCTTAATTCGCGCAATCCATTTGCATTTAATCGCGCTCCGAGTCAGTTTCGCGCTTTCGGCGGAAATCTTTCCGGTCCCATAAAAAAAGGCAAATCTTCATTTTTTATAGATGTCAGTCGCCGCGACATAGACGCTAATGCAGTGGTTAACGCCACAATTCTTGACCCGTCTTTTAATATCATTCCATTCCAGCAGGATATAACGATTCCCACGCGCCGTTTCACAATAAGCCCGCGCGTTGATTATCAATTAAACGCTAATAATACTTTGGTTGCGCGTTACAGTTTTACGCGCAACAAAGCCGACAATCAAGGCATCGGTAATTTTAATCTGCCGACTCTCGCCTCAAATACTTCAAACACTCAACACGAGTTTCGGCTGACCGAAACGGCGATTATTAATCCGAAGACAGTTAATGAAACTCGTTTTGAATATAGTATTCAACGTCGTAACCAGCAGGGCGACAATTCGATTCCGACAGTAAATGTGTCCGGCGCGTTTGTCGGCGGCGGCTCGCAAATAGGCACAAATTTTACCAACAATAATAATTTTGAATTGCAGAATTACACAACGACTTCTTTGGGCAAAAACAATCGGCACGCCGTTAAATTCGGCGGAAGGCTTCGCGGTGTATCAATTAAAGACCAATCACAATCGAATTTCGGCGGCACGTTCACTTTTACAGGCGTGCGCGACCCTCTGACAGGGAATCTGCTTTATACGTCAATCGAGCAGTATCGCCAAAAACTTCTTGGTAATTCCGACCCGATTTTTAACCCGAATCAGTTCAACATTACATCGGGAAATCCGCTTGCCGATGTTTCGCAGTATGATGTCGGTTTATTTGTTACAGACGATTGGAAGTTGCGCCCGGATTTAACTTTGAGTTTCGGCTTGCGTTACGAAAATCAAACGAATATCAGCGATAATTTCAATTTCGCGCCGCGCTTTACTTTTGCGTATTCGCCGGGCGCGGGCGGCGCGCGTTTGCCAAAAACTGTTTTTCGCGGCGGTGCGGGAATTTTCTACGAACGTTTCGGCGAGAATTTTACTTTGCAATCCGAGCGGTTTAACGGAACAAATCAAGCTCAGTATATCGTTACCTCTAATTCGACAATTTTGGGTCAGCCTGTATTTTCATCAAACGGCGTAACAAATGTGCCGACCGTCGAGCAGATTGCCGCCGTTGCGCACGGAACTTTCACTGTACGCCGTATAGCTGAAGATTTACAATCGCCGAGGACTTATCAATATGCGTTATCAGTCGAGCGGCAATTACCTTTAAAACTGCGCGGCTCGATTTATTATTTCGGAAGTCGGACGGTTAACCAGCTTCGCACGCGCAACGTCAACGCGCCGATTTGTCCTCCTTTTACGCTGTGTCCGACAACTTCGGCGCAAGTTCAGCTTTTGCGTCCTGACCCCTCGCAAGGCAACATATACGAATACGAAGCGAGCGGCGTTTCAAATCAGCAGCAGTTGGGTTTTAGTGTGGGTTCGCAGTTAAGTCCTAAAATTTCGTTCAACGCAAATTATCGTCTTGGATTTGCTAAAAGCGATAGCGACGGGGCAGGAACTTTCCCCGCATACAGCTATGATTTCAGCGGCGAATACGGCAGATCGTCTCAGGACATCAGACATTACTTTTTTCTGTTTGGTTCTTTCCAATTGCCCTGGAAAGTTCGGATGAATCCGATTATTATTGCCCGCTCCGGCATACCGTTTAATATCGTAACCGGACAGGACACAAACCGCGATTCACAATTTTATGAACGTCCGACTTTCTCGCAGCTAAATAATGCGTGTATTCAACGCGGATTATCTTACGCGTTCTGCGACATCAGCGGCATATCGAATCCTTCGACGACGATAATACCGCGCAATTACGGGCGAGGTCCGGGATTTCTCTCGGTTAATCTGAACTTTTTCAAAACCATCGGCTTCGGCAAATCGAAAACTCAGGTTGCCGCAAATACAGATGGTCAGGCGCCGAGCGCGGCGGGTGAAGGTGCAAATCGTGGGAACAATCGCGGCGCGCGGCGCGGCGGCGGTGGTGCTGCTAGAGGCGGTGCTGTCGGCGGCGGTTTTCCCGGCGGTGGAGGTCACGGCGGCGGTTTCGGCGGCGGTACGGATAAGCCTTATAACTTAACTTTAGGACTGCAAATCAGCAATCTTTTCAATCGTGTAAATTTCAACGCGCCGGTTGGTAATTTGAGTTCAAGCCGATTCGGTCAATACACTTCGATTGTCAGCGGGGTTTTTGGCGGGTTTGGCGGATTCGGCGGAAACGGCACGGCTAATCGTCGGGTTGAATTATCTATGCGGTTTAATTTCTAAACTGTATTCATATTAAGATACGCAAAAAGAAGGATGAAAAGTTAAACTTTTGTCCTTCTTTTTGCGTATCTTGAACGGTTCGCTTTCCCCGTAGTAAAACACATTCTTAGGAGAGTTATGAAAAAAATCACAATTTTGGCAATCGTGTTAGCTTTTACCTCAACCGGCGCGTTTTCCCAAACCAATCAAAAAACAAAGAAAACGGAAAAGCAGCCAGCAGCGAACACCGTCCCGAAAATCGTTTCACCTTTAGAACTCGCTAAAGCAACTTCAATGGCGCACGGGGGCGAAAAGTTCAAAAAGATGAAAACTCTGGTTGTTCGCGGCACAGCGGAAGTTTCCGGCTCGCCGATAGGGACTTTTCCAGCTACTTTCGCAACAATTTATTCGGGCGAAAAATATCGTCTTGAAGTTTCAAACCCGATTCAACCGTTTAAGCAAACTTACGACGGACAGCAAACTTCGTCGTCCGTAAGAGGTTTAGAACTTCCACCGCTCAATCGCCTTGGCTTTCCGCTTTTGCAGCGAATCGGAGAAAAAGATTTTACAGTTTCCGCGTTGTCGGAAAAAAACAAAAAGAAACTTGGCTTTCGCATCACGTCGCCCGAAGGTTTTTACACTGATTTTTTTATTGACGAGAAAACCGGATTGGTGAAAAGTTACGAAGCGAGTTATGAAATAAACGGCAGAAGCGTAACGACTTCGGTTGATATAGACAAGGTACGCGATGTTGACGGCGTGAAAATTCCCGAACGCTACGCGCAACGGTTCGATTTAGGACAACTGACTATTTATTCGGACTTTAAGGCAAAAGAAATTTTGGTCAATTCTCAGATTGCCGATGATGTTTTTTCAATAAGTAAATAGATTGCAAATAGTGATTCGCAAATCATTTTTTTGTGAATCGTAAATAGTAAATCGTGAATAGAGAAATCTTAGCTATTCACGATTTACTATTTACGATTCGCTATTTGCAATCTACACGCTCATAATTTCTTGTTCTTTATTTTTAGAGAGTTCATCAATTTTGCTGACAAAAGTATTTGTCAGCTTTTGAACGTCGTCCAAACCGCCGCGCTCATCGTCTTCGGAAATTTCCTTTTCCTTTAACATTTTTTTCAAAGCGTCGTTTGCGGCGTGGCGAACGTTTCTAAGCGCAACACGATGTTCTTCGGCAAATTCGTAAACCTGTTTTGCCATTTGCTTGCGGCGTTCTTCGGTAAGCGGCGGAATGGAAAGACGAATGACTTTTCCGTCGTTTGACGGGTTCATCCCCAGATTAGCCGCATTTATCGCCTTTTCGATTGCGCCGATTTGCGTGGCATCCCAGGGCTGAACCATAAGCATTTGCGCTTCGGGGACATTGACCGAAGCCATTTGTGTGAGCGGCGTTGGAACGCCGTAATAATCAACCATCACGCTGTCGAGCAAACCGATTGTCGCGCGTCCGGTACGAACATTTGAGAGCCGACGTTTAAAGTCTTCGATAACCGCTTCCATTTTCGGTTTCGTATCTTTGGTCAAGGTAGCTACACTCATAATTCTTCCAATTTAAAACAAAAATTTTAACTTTTACAAAATTCGGTGCTGATAAATTTCAAACAAAAAACGTATTGCTTCAAACCGTAACAAGTGTTCCGATTGACAAATCGCCGGAAACGGCGCGGATAATATTCCCTGACTCTTTCATATTGAAAACCATAATCGGTAAGTTATTATCCATACAAAGCGAAATGGATGAAGCGTCCATCACTTTCAACTGTTTTTCCAGAACTTCTTGATACGTGATTTTTTCAAAGCGTGTCGCCTCGAAATCCTTCATCGGGTCAGCCGAATAAATGCCGTCAACTTTTGTCGCTTTTAAGATTATTTCCGCTTTAATCTCCAGCGCGCGTAAGGATGCAGCGGAATCTGTCGTAAAAAACGGATTTCCCGTTCCGGCGGCGAAAATCACGACTCGCCCTTTTTCCAGATGACGAATAGCGCGGCGGCGGATAAACGGCTCGGCAAGCTGCGGAATATCAATCGCCGACATTACGCGCGTGAAAACGTTCAGCTTTTCCAGCGCGTCCTGCAAAACGACGGCGTTCATCACGGTTGCCAGCATTCCGATATAATCGGCGCTCGACCTGTCCATATTACCCGCGCTTTTTGATACACCGCGAAAGATATTGCCGCCGCCGATGACAATTGCAATTTCAACGCCGAGTTTTTGGACAGCTTTTATTTCTTCGGCTACAGCTTCGGCAACGTTCGTATCAATGCCGTAATTTTGCGCGCCCATCAAGGCTTCGCCGGAAAGTTTCAGCAAAATACGTTTGAATGCAGAACCCATAAAAAGTTCAAGGTTCAAAGTTTAAGGTTCAATGTTCAAAGTAAGAACGACATTGAACCTTAAACTTTGAACTAAATTTACCCTACCATCGAAGCTACTTCGCTGGCAAAATCGTCCGCTTTTCGTTCGATGCCTTCGCCCATTTTGTAGCGCGTAAAGCGGCGAATAGTAATGTTTTCCTTTATCGAAGAGATTTTTTCGGTTACGAGTTCACCGACCGTTTTGCTCGGGTCTTTGACAAAAGGCTGTTCGAGCAAAACATTTTCTTCGTAAAACTTGTTTATGCCGCCTTCGACGATTTTATCAATTACGTTTTGAGGTTTGTTGGCGTTTTTAGCGTCAGCTTGAATTTTCCCCAAAGCGATTTCGCGCTCTTTGTCGAGAACGTCAGTCGGAATATCTTCGCGTCTGACGTAACGCGGGTCAATAGCAGCGATGTGCATCGCCACGTCTTTGACGAGTTGTTGAAATTCTTCACCGCGCGAGACAAAATCGCTTTCGCAATTGATTTCGACCATCACGCCGACTTTCCCGCCCATATGAATATACGAGCCGACAGCGCCTTCCGCCGTTACACGACCGGCTTTTTTGCCCGCCGTCGCCATACCTTTTTTACGAAGCACTTCGACCGCTTTTCCTTCGTTTCCGTCTGCTTCGACCAGCGCGTTTTTACAATCAATCATTCCGGCACCGGTTTTTTCGCGCAGCGATTTTACCGCACCTGCTGTTATTTCTGCCATATAAAAAATCTCCGATTTCAATTCAAAATAAAAGATTAAAAATTAAAAACGTAAACAAAACCTTTGCATTTTTAATTTTTAATTTTTTATTTTGAAAAAAGCGTAGCCCGCTTGATATAAAACGGAAATGAGCTACGCTTTCTTGATAAAATTTATTGTTTAGCGAGCGGCTGCTTCGTTGGTTTCTTCCTGTTGCTGCTGCACTTCCGCCGCAGGTTGTTGTTCTTCAACTGAATTCTCAGATTGAGCTTGCGTTATAGCTTCGGAACTTGCAATCTCAAACCCCGAGCGAACTCTCACATCTTTTCCACCCGCTCCCGCCACTTCATCAACATAAGAACCTTCAGACACGGTTTCGTCAGCTTGATTAGTCGCTTCGGCGGTTTCCCATGTTCTGTCGGCAACCTGCACGGTTGGTTCAAGCGCGTCTGCTGTTCCGGTGTCACTGCCCGTCTCCGATGAATTATCGCTTACATCTTCTCCGTTAACGGCTGAATTACCTTCGGTAGCAACGTTTTTTCCTTCCAAAATCGCGTCCGCAATCCGTGAAGCAAATAGTCGAATTGCTCGCAGCGCGTCGTCATTACCCGGAATTACCTGGTCGATTCCATCAGGCGAGCAGTTTGTATCGACAACGGCAACGACCGGAATGTTTAAGCGGTTGGCTTCAGCGACGGCAATATCTTCTTTTCGCACGTCAATAATGAAAAGCATATCGGGCAAACCGTTCATATCTTTGATGCCCGCTAAATTTTTCATCAAACCTTCGTGCTGTCGGTCTAACTGCAGACGCTCTTTTTTCGTCAACATATCAAAGCGACCGTCTTCGCGCATCGCTTCGATTTCTTTTAATTTGTTGATTGATTTTTGAACAGTTTGAAAATTAGTCATTAAACCGCCCAACCAGCGATTATTGACATAATACTGCCCGCAACGTTCGGCTTCTTCCTTAATTGCATCCGACGCTTGGCGTTTCGTTCCGACGAACAACACTTTTGAATTCGGTTTTTCCGTTAAGGCTTCGGTAACATAGCCAAGTGCATCACGAAAGAGTTTTTGCGTTTTTTGAAGGTCGATAATATAAATACCGTTGCGCTCGCCGAAAATGTATTCCTTCATCTTCGGATTCCAACGCCTGACCTGATGACCAAAGTGAACTCCCGCTTCGAGAAGCTCCTTCATTGTAACTGTAGCCAAAATTAAATCTCCTTTATTTGTTTGGTTTAAATGTATTCGCCGCAACTTCTTAGGTTCAACCAAAACGAATTGCGACAATGGATTTTACATTTACCATTTAACATTTATCACTGAACAATTAATTCTTTTGGATAAATGTTGAATGGTAAATGATAAATATAAAAATTATCGTTTCGAGAATTGGAAACGTTTGCGCGCCCCTTTTTGACCGTATTTTTTACGTTCTTTCTGACGCGGGTCGCGTGTAACGAGTCCGGCTTTTTTCAATGTCGGGCGTAAATCTATATTGTACTCCATCAAAGCGCGGGTGATTCCGTGCCTGACGGCACCGGCTTGACCGGCTGTTCCGCCGCCGAGAACGTTCACTAAAATATCGAATTTATTAGCCGTATCGGTCAAACGAAGCGGCTGATGAATAATCATCCGCAACGCTTCATTTGGAAAATATTCTTCAAAGGGGCGACGATTTATTTTTATTTCACCGCTTCCCGGACGCAAATAAACTCGCGCTGTGGAAGTTTTTCTGCGACCTGTCCCGTAATATTGTATGTCTGCCATAATTTAAGTTTCTGGTTTTTTGTTTCGGGTTTCAGGTTAAAAAAGTTCAAACTTGGAACTTGAAACCTGAAATTTGAAACTGATTTTTACCTGGTTTCGATTTCGATTGTTTGCGGCATCTGAGCTGCGTGGCGATGTTCGCCGTCAGCGTAAACTTTTAATTTTTTTGCCATCGCCTTGCCGAGTTTTGTTTTCGGCAGCATACCTTTGACGGCGAGTTCAATAATGCGTTCCGGCTTCTGCTCATACATTTCCTTGACGGATTTTTCACGCAAACCGCCCGGATAAAGCGTGTGATGCCGATACATTTTTTGGTCGTTTTTCGAACCCTTAAAGACAACCTGACGCGCGTTGATAATGACGACGTGGTCGCCCATATCCAAAAACGGAGTCCAAGCCGGATTGTTTTTGCCCGATAAAATTCGCGCCACCTCCGTCGCCAGACGCCCGACCGTTTTGCCCGCAGCGTCAACCACAAACCATTTACGGTTTTCAGCCAAACCCTTTCCACTAGGAAAATGTGTACTCATAGATACTCGCTTTGTATAGATTTTCGCAAAAATGCGAACGATAAGAATATCTAAAAAATAATTTTCCGTCAAGCAATGACAGGCTATTTGAAAATAAAACCGAATCTTGCACCGGCAAGAATTACTCCAACCATTGTTTTGGCGTCTTCTATCTCGCCGTTTTTAATCAATTCAAAAATTTGCTGAAAGGTGAATTTTTCGATCGAAAGAAATTCGTCTTTATCAAGGTTTTGTTCGCTTTCCCGCAAATCCGTAGCTAAAAAGACATACATTTTTTCAGTCAAAAAACCGGGCGAGACAAAAAACTCGGTCAGCTTTTCGACTTTTCCTGCCGCAGCGCCGATTTCTTCTTCTACTTCGCGTTTGGCTCCTTCTTCGGGCGATTCATCTTCTTCAAGCGTTCCAGCCGGGATTTCCAAAAGATATTTTTTCGCAGCGTGCCGATATTGCCGAACCAAGGCGACAGTATTGTCGGCAAAAACCGGAACAATTACTGCGCTTCCGTGATGCGCGACGATTTCGCGCGAGTATTCGTTTTCGCCTTCACAAATCCGGGCAATGCGAACATCAAAAACTCTGCCTTCGTAAATTGTTTCGGTTGAAATAATTTTTGGTGTGATAATTTTTGGTGTCATAATTATTGTCAATCGTTAATTGTTAAATACATTATTAACGATTAACCTTTTCCGTTTCATTTAGAAAATCTCTAACCTTTTTCATATCTTCCCAGACTTCACGTTTTTTCGACGGGTCGCGCAAAACATACGCCGGATTAAAGGTCGGCATCAATTTTATCCCGTTGTAATCGACGAATTCGCCGCGAATCTGCGTAATTGATTTTTTCGTATTCAGCAGCGCTTTGGTCGGTGTATTCCCAAGCGAAATAATAGTTTTCGGATTTACGGCAAGCATTTCACGGTGCAGAAAAGGCGTAAAAAATTTCAAAATTTCATTTGTCATTTCGTCGCCCTGAGAAATGAATTTGACGACGTTCGTCAAATAACATTCTTCACGTTTCAAACTGATTGCAGCGAGAATTTTTGTTAGTAATTCACCGACCGGACCCATGAAAGGTTTTTCCGAATCAGCATCGGGAAGTCCGGGCGATTCGCCGACGATAACAACTTTCGCATCCGTCATGCCCGTACCGAAAATAAAGAATTTATCGGCAAACAAAGCCTTGCCCTTTTCGAGCAATTCCTGATTAATCTCGTCAACCGTTTCGCTGCTCTGCACCGCCGACAAATCAAAAAGGGAAGGATTATTCATTAATATTTTCAGCTAAAACGAGTCACGCCGCGAATTTTTTCGACATCTTTACGTTGCAACCCGCCAAAATCGCGGTTCATTAATTTCAAACTCGTGCCAGTTCGTCACGCACTTTTTTCATATCTTCCCAAGTTTCGCGCTTTTTCGTCGGGTCGCGCAGCAGATACGCCGGATGAAAGGTCGGCATTACTTTCACGCCATAATAATCTTGAAATTCGCCGCGCAGTTTGGTGATGCCGATTTTCGTGTCGAGCAGATTCTGCGTTGCTGTATTACCCAAAACGACAATCACCTGCGGACGCACGACGGCAATTTCGCGCCACAAAAAGGGTCGGCAAGTGTGTGCTTCGGCAAGCGTTGGTGTGCGGTTTTGCGGCGGGCGACAGCGGTTGACATTGCCTATGAAAACGTCTTCGCGCTTTAAGCCGATAGACTCGATAATTTTATTCAAAAGCTGTCCGGCTTTGCCGACAAACGGACGACCTTCGGCGTCTTCGTTCGCGCCCGGAGCTTCGCCGACGAAAATAATTTTCGCGTTTAAGTTACCTTCGCTGTGAACGATTTTCGTGCGACCTTCCCAGAGCGGGCAGCGCGTACAGTTGCCGATGTCAGCGCGAATTTCTTCAACCGTCTCGCTCGATTCGGGCAGCGTTTGCGTCATATCGCCGAACAAGGACGGCATTTCTGTGTTTGTTTTCGTTGGCATTTCTTTTTCTCTCAGTTTGTCTGTTTGGTTATTCGCAAAACTCGAAACAATCGGGTTTCTTTTCGGCAGAGACGGCAGGCGCGAAAGTTTCGTCAATTCTAAAAGATTTCGTCGCGCTTGATCTACTTCGCCATTCAAAACTTTCGGCTTTTCGGGCGTTGAAATAACCGGAACTTCCGGCGGAACAAATCGCTCTAATTTCTGCGACTGCGTTTCAGACTTTAAATTTTGAACCTTGAACTTTGAACTATCTACCTCCGGCAAATCAACTGCTAAATTTTCCACGCCGAGTTCCTGCAAATAAAGAATTTGCTCTTTCAAATCTGATAATAACTCTGAAACTTCGGATTTCACTTTTGCCTTTTTACCTTTACCTTCTGCCTTAATTTTACTACTTCGTCCAGAATTTTGTCTGCCAATTCACGCTTCGACATCAACGGAATTTCAATTGTATCCGAATTACCGCGCCGCAAAATTGCAGCAATGTTTGTATCGCCATCGAATCCCGCACCGTTTTTTGTAATGTCGTTGGCGACCATTAAATCCAGATTTTTCTTCTCCATTTTCGAGCGCGCGTATTCGATGATATTTTCTGTCTCCGCAGCGAAACCGACGACGAGAAGATTTTTGCCGCGATTTTTTGCAACATCCGACAAAATATCCGGCGTTTTTTCAAGTTCCAAAATTAAATTATCCTGGTCGGTTTTCTTTATTTTCCTGTCTGAAAAATTCTTCGCACGATAATCGGCAACCGCCGCCGCGCCGATAAAAATACTCGCATCGGGCAATTCTTTCATCACGGCTCGGTGCATTTCTGCTGCCGAAATCGCGCGAATCGTTTTTACATTTTCCGGCGGTTCGACTGTTGTCGCTCCGCAGACGACCGTTACATCCCCGCCGCGCTTCCGAGCGATTTCCGCGAGAGCAAAACCCATTTTCCCCGACGAATGATTAGATATAAATCGAACCAGGTCAATCGCTTCGCGCGTTCCGCCGACGGTTATTAAAAGATTTTCGTCTTTTAAATCCTGAGTCCAAACTCCGAAGTATGAGGTCTCAAATTCTTGTGCATTCAACTTTGCGTTAAAGCTCTTGTTGTCATATTTTGAACTTTGAACTTTAAACTTTGAACTTTGCACCAAAAGCTGTAAGGCTTGGTTGGCGATATTTTCTACGTCTTCGAGTTTTCCTGTTCCGACGGTTTTACAAGCTAATTCGCCTGCAATTGGTTCGACGAAATGGATGCCATCTTTTTTCAATTGCGCGATGTTTCTTTGAGTTGCTGCATGTTCCCACATTGTCGTGTTCATCGCCGGCGCAAGCATAACGGGTGCAGTCGAAGCGAGAAATGTAGAAGATAGGAAATCGTCGGCAATGCCGTTGGCAAATTTAGCGATAATATTCGCTGTTGCCGGAACGATTAACAACAAATCTATGTTTTGCGAAAAATTTATATGCGCAATCGGGTCAGGATTTTCCGGCGCGTAATCATCAACCAAAACATAATTTTCGGTCAAAGCGCGAAAGGTCAAAGGTTGAACAAATTTGGTTGCGTGTTCGGTCATTGCTACTCGAACTTCGCAGCCGGATTTTTGCAGCAAACGCAAAACTTCAATTGCTTTATACGCAGCAATTCCGCCCGCAACGCTGAGACCGACACGATATTTTTTGTTTTCCGACATAAAGCGAATTTAATCACAGAAAATAGTAAATAGTAAATCGTCGGTTAATAAATAGAAATTGTGTTCTCTTGCGTTTGAATTGAATCGAAACGGAATTTGTGTTCCTGCAAAACCCTTTACGAAACTTAAAAATTAATATGGTAAAATTTTGTTACGTCTTTTAGAAAACGGAAAATCGAATTTGTTTAACTGACTGATGAATGACGAGCAAAAATTGATTCAACCGAATCTTTTCGACAACAGCGCAAAAAGCGTCGAAAGCGAAGGCGTTGTTTTATTTGCACTCGGCGATTTTCAATCGCGCGGGAAAACTCTTGTCGCGCGCCAGCTTCCGCTCGACCGTCTGCGCGGAGCTTTTAAACGCGCCGCCGAAAAGTTTGAAACGAGTGAAATGTCCGACGAAAAAATTGCCGAACATTTAGAAAAACTGGGCGCGAAAATTGTCCGGGTTCCGAATTTTGTCGCCAAGCATCCGTTTCGTGTAACCGTTTCGCTCGAATTAGCCGAACGAGCGCAAACCGTTTATCAAAAAACGCTCGAAAATGATTGAAGAGAATAACTCAGACAAAAAAGCTGATTTGTGGCAATATATCGAAAAACACAAGCTGCAAATCGAAAAATCTCTGCGCGAACATCTGCCACATGCGCCGTCGCAGATTGAAACGAAATTTAACGAAGCAGTTGAATACGCTTTGTTTTCAGGCGGAAAGCGTCTGCGTCCGGTTTTAACTTTGCTCGGCGCTGAACTTTTCGGCGGAAAAGCGAAAACCATTTTGCCGTCTGCCGCGGCGGTTGAATTTATCCATACGAGTTCGCTGATTTTCGACGATTTACCGTGTATGGATAACGCCGACGAGCGGCGCGGAAAAACTTCGCTGCATGCGCATTTCGGCGAAGGTTTGGCGGTTCTGGTCGCACTGGGTTTTCTAAACGCTTCTTATCAATTGGTTTTTGTCAATCATAAAAACGTGCCGGAACGTGCGATTCGTGCGCATGCGGAAATTGTCGAATGTGTGGGCGCGTCGGGAATGCTCGGCGGACAATCAATTGATTTGGCTTTGGCGAAAAGCGCGAGCGTTGATTCTCTCGGAGAAGATATTTATAAATTTGAATCCGTTAAAAACTTAAAAACTTCCGCCCTGATGCGTCTTGCTTTGCGCGTCGGCGCGATTTTGTCGGGCGCAAATTCTGCTGAACTCGCAAATTTATCACGGTTTGCTGCGCTTCTAGGCGACGCTTACCAACTTGGCGACGATTTGATTGATCTGGAAGAAGACAATGAAATTTTCAGCGAAAATAAAACTTCTGCGATAAATCAGGGAAAATCAAACGCGCAGCTCCGGCTGAAAAATTTAACTGAACAGGCGAAACTCCTATTAACCGACAACTTTAAGTCTTCCCAAGCACGCAACTGCTTAATTCAATTAACGGATTATCTGGCGGAAAGGAAATTTTAAGGCAAAAGTAAAAAACAAAAAAGCAAAATAATTTTTATCAAATGTCTGAGCAAACTGAAAATGCTTATAGATACTGTGAAAGCGTAACAAAAACTCATGCCAAGAGCTTTTATTTTGCCGCCAAATTTCTGCCCAAACACAAACAACGTCCGATTTACGCGGTTTACGCTTTGTGCCGGAGCGTTGACGATGAAGTTGACGAAGCGGAAGTTTTGAGCGAACCGGAAGCAATCGAAGCGGTCGAACGCTGGAAATCGAAGCTGAATAAAGTTTATTTCGACAACGATAATTCAGGATTCGGAATCGAGAATACAGAGTTACGGGAAAAAACTTACAGAGACCAAAAGCCAAAATCCGAAAAAGAAAATCTAGTTCTCTACGCCTGGAAAGATTTACTGAAAACCTACAAAATTCCGCAAAATCTGCCGCTCGAATTGATGAAAGGTGTCATTCAGGATACGCATATCAAACGCTATGAAACTTTTGACGAACTTTACATTTATTGTTATCGCGTCGCTTCGACCGTCGGGTTGATGTCGTCTGAAATTTTCGGTTACGCCGAGCCGGAAACGCTTCGATATGCCGAGAGTTTGGGAATTGCAATGCAATTGACGAACATTTTGCGCGATGTAAAAGAAGACGCGGCAATAGGCAGAATTTATTTGCCGCAGGAAGATTTGCGAAAGTTTAACGTTTCGGAAAACCAAATTTTCGCCGGTAAAACGAACGAAAACTTTGTCGAATTAATAAAGTTTCAAATCGAAAGAGCGCGAGAATTTTACCGTAAATCTTACAAAGGAATTACGCTGCTCGAAAAAGACGCGCGCTTTACAGTCCTTCTTGCTTTGCGGATTTATTCGCAGATTTTAGACGAAATCGAACGTCAAGATTACGACGTTTTCCAAAAACGCGCGCACACTACTTTTCGACGAAAAGTTTTTTCCGTCCCGAAGATTTGGCTTGAAGCGAAAAATTTTTGATTTTCGCGATTCGGTGATAATCTGTTCCAATCTTTTCCAAATTTTTTCGGAGTAAAAAATTGAAAAAAATACTATCGTTTTTACTGATTGCAGTTTTTATTCAACTTCCTGCTTCGGCGCAAAAGGCAAGATTGCCGGAAATCAAACAGCTTCAATCGCCGCAGAATCCAAAACTCGGCTTTATGATTCACGGCGGCGCAGGCGTGATTCGGCGCGGCGATTTGTCACCTGAAAAAGAAAAGGAATATCGCGCCAAACTCGAAGAAGCATTGCTTGCAAGTTATAAAGCTCTGCAAAACGGCAAGAGCGGTCTCGACGCGGTGCAGACAGCGATAAATTTAATGGAAGATTCGCCGTTGTTCAACGGCGGACGAGGCGCGGTCTTTACAGCCGAAGGCAAAAACGAACTTGACGCCGCGATTATGGAAGGGAAAACGCTGAAAGCGGGCGCAGTCGCCGGTCTTCGTCATGTTAAAAATCCGATAAATCTGACGCGTGCGGTGATGGAAAAATCACCGCACGTAATGATGATTGGCGACGGCGCGGAGCAGTTTGCCAAAGAACAAAATATAGAACTCGTTGACGAAAAATACTTTTTCACGCAGGAACGCTGGGACGCGCTGCAAAAAGTAATCAAGCAGGAAAAGGAAAAGCAAATTCAAACTCCGAAGCCGGAAAAATCTAACCAAACTCCCTAGTCTAAAGTCCAAGGCTTGAAGGTAGAAATGCCGCAGTCCGGTCTGGAAAATTCGTATAACAAATTCGGCACGGTCGGGGCGGTTGCGCTCGACAAAGACGGCAATCTAACAGCGGGAACTTCTACGGGCGAAATGACTTATAAAAAATACGGGCGCGTCGGCGATGTTCCCATTATCGGCGCGGGAACATACGCCAACAACGAAACGTGCGCGGTTTCGGCGACCGGCTGGGGCGAATTTTTTATTCGTCTCGGCGTGGCGCGCGACATCTCCGCTTTAATGGAATACAACGCGATGCCAATTCAGCAAGCTGCTGACAGGGTTATCAAACAAAAACTGCAAAACTTGGGCGGCGACGGCGGCATTATCGCCATTGACAAATACGGCAATATGGCGATTTCGTTTAACTCTGAAGGAATGTATCGAGCTTATATCGACGGAAGCGGGAAGCCCGTCGTTGAAATTTATAAAAATTAGAAAAAAAGGTGATAGGTGCCGGTTTTAGTTGCTTTATTTGCACACGAACCCAACACTTATCACCTGTAACCTAAAACCCTACCGCTTTTTTCAAATCATATCGCCTTCTTCTTTTGAGCTTTCGTCGAGTTCCCAACGATTGCGGTCGCGCTTTTCCATTTTCTCCAGAAGGTCGAGCGGTTCATTGTCTTGAAAATCAATGCCGTAAGCATGAGCATTTTCCTCGACATCAGATTGGTCGGGCGTCGGATTGTGTCCGGCAAACGCTTCGGCGCCGGTTAAATTTACTTCTTCCCAATTGGCGTCAACGTCACCGCCAGAATCCGCCGGACTCGACGAGTTATGCTCGTCCAGGCGATTGAGTAATTCGCCCGGAGCCTGCGGCGCGTGAGCGATTTCCTCGTCCATAAATTCCTTAATGTTTTCGTCGGGCGGAGTTTCCTTTTCGTAAAATTCCAAATCTTTTCCGGTCATAGCCTTTCACCTTTCCCTATATTTTAGTGATAAAAAAGAATAACACATCGAAATAAGCAAAAAAAATCTACCTTACTTAAATAAATACAACAGTTTGTGATGACGGAATTTCAAAGCGGCGGCGGCATCGCACGTTTTTGCACATCAACTGGTCGTCAACGCGCACCATATAATCGCGCGATTTTTGAAAACGCGTGCGGTCTTGCTCGTTCATCTGGCGCGGCAAATTTTTCTTTTTTGTCCGTTTGAGCCAGCGCACCCGGTAATCGTTTCGCTCCCGGCAAAACGGGCAGGAATAATTTGCGCTTTTGGTTTCCTGCCGTTCGTCAAAAATATCCTTTTCCTGCATACAAGTTCAAGGTTCAATGTTCAAGATTCATAGTCAAAATAATCTTGAACATTGAACTAGTCGCCGAGTTTCCGCAAATATGCAAAACTGTAAATTCCCGTCTCGTGTCCGTCTGAGAAATGAAAATTCAGCGCGTAGCGTCCGACGATTGTAATGTGCGAAAAATTCAAATCTTCGCTGATTTGTTCGTCCTTCAATATCTTCTCACCCGTCCATTCATTGACGCAGCCGGCACACGGACACGCTTTTCTGAGTTGCGCAGCGCTGAATCTGCCCACCTTCGCGTCCGACCAGGTTATCGAAATTTCCCGGTCGTTTTCTTCAACGATTTGCGTCGGCTCGATCATAAAATCAGTGGTTGATTGGTCAGATACGGGTGCGTATTAAAGCCTAAAACTAACCTCTAATCTCCAAGCTCTTTTCCACGTCCGCCGCCGTTACGTCATAGTGAGACGCATGATAAATCGGTTTGCCGTCCTTTAAAACAATTGCCTGCGGCGATTCGTGGCGAATTCCGGTGCGTTTGGCAATTTCCTCGGAAACATTCCGCGCGTGCTGCATAACGACGATATGAACATCCGCATCGGCGCCGGAAATTTCCTGATGAACGCCGGCACTAATGGGACACGTCAAGCTGTGTTTGAAAAGAAAAATCGGTTTTTCATTCGATTGCTCAAATAGTTTGTCTAATTCTTCGTTTGATTTAATTTCGATAAATTTTGCTTTCATAAATTTGATTATAACCGTAAGCAAGTGCTAAGTGCTAAGTGCTAAGTTTTGCTTTTTACTTACCACTTAGCACTAACTATAAATTTTCTCGATGTAATCTTTCAGCATTCTATCGCTGGAAAACTGCGGCGTCAGCGTGATGAGCGCGTTTTTCATTCGCCGAACCCATTTCGACGGTAAGCCGTTCGCGTCCTTTTCGTAATAATCCGGCACAACATCTCGTTCTAAAACCCGATACAGCGATTCGGCGTCTTGCGCGTCAATCGTTTTTTCGTCTGCATTCTCGTCGTCCAAAGTTCCGATTGAAAAACCGTTTTCGCCGTTATAACCTTCAATCCACCAACCGTCAAGAATCGAAAGATTCAGCCCGCCGTTCATCGCCACCTTTTGTCCGCTCGTCCCGGACGCTTCCAGCGGACGACGCGGAACGTTGAGCCAAACGTCAACACCCTGAACCAGATAACGCGCTGCTTCCTGGTCATAATCTTCAATAAAAACGGCGCGTTTCTGCCAATTTGACGCGCTGTCTAAAGTCATCAGATTTTGCAAAATTTCTTTTGCCGCGCGGTCTTGCGGGTGAGCTTTGCCCGCAAAAACGAACTGCACCGGACGTTCGGCGTCGTCAACCAATTTCAAAAGCCTCTCCAAATCCGTCATCAGCAAATTCCAGCGTTTATAAGCCGCGACGCGACGCGCGAATCCGATGGTCAAAACATCGGCATCAAAAAGCGCGCGCGTATCTTCGTTTTCGTTGATTGTGTCGTGCAGACCGGTTTGCGCCGAATAAACTTTTTGCCTGATAAAAGAAATCAGCAATTGCTTAAGAAGTTTGTGCGTTTTCCAGATTTCGACATCGGGAATTTTCTCTATGGACGCGCGCCATTTTGTTTCGTCCTTTAAGATTTCCATCCAATCGGCGCCGATGTTTTTTTCGTAAAGTTTTTGAAAACCGGGCGCAATCCACGTCGGCGCGTGGACACCGTTTGTTACAAACGAAATCGGAACTTCGGCGGCGCACGACTTTTCGGGAAACATTTTCAGCCAAAGCTCACGCGAAACTTCACCGTGTTTCTCGCTCACGCCGTTAGCCGAGCGCGTCAGGCGAATGGCGAGCGGAGTCATTCCGAACCATTCGGTTCTGTTTTCCGGGTTTGTACGTCCCAACCCGAAAAGTTCTTCTTTTGAAATCTTCAGAGCATTGACAAAATTTTTGTCAAAACACGCTTCGATAAGTTCGGGCGCAAACGTATCGTTTCCAGCCGCAACCGGCGTATGTGTAGTAAAGACGCATTTTTGGCGAACATCTTTTATCGCATCCGAAAAATTTACGTTTTCATTTTGTTCAAGAAATTCGCGCGCCAGTTCCAAAGTCAGAAAAGCAGAATGACCTTCGTTTAGGTGATAAACCGATGGCTCGATTTTGAGTCGTCTTAAAAGCCTAACACCGCCGATGCCCAGAACTTTTTCCTGTACCACGCGCGTTTCCGCCGTCCCGCCGTAGAGATGTCCGGTTATCAGCCGGTCAACTTCTTCATTTTTTTCGAGGTTGGTGTCCAGCAGGTAAAGCGAGATTCTACCGATTTTTGCCAACCACGCTTGAGCGAAAACTTCGCGTCCGCGCATATGAACCATCACGAAAATTCTGTCGCCGTTTTTATCCAAAACCGGTTCGAGCGCAAGTTCGCCTGCAAATGAATCCAAGTATTTTTCCTCCTGCCAACCGTCGTGCGCGATTTTTTGCCTGAAATATCCGAAGCGATACATCAACCCGATTGCCACAAGCGGAACATTCATATCGGAAGCGGATTTCAAATGGTCGCCCGCCAGGATTCCAAGCCCGCCCGAATAAATCGGGAGCGAATTATGCACGCCGTATTCGGCGCAAAAATAAGCAATTGGTTTTTCTGGCGAAGTGCGTCCGATAACTTTTGGCGGCTGGGAAAGGTAATTTTCAAATTTACTGTAAAAACGTTTTAGCCTCCCTACAAAATCTGCGTCGTTAGCCATTTGCCACAGCCGGAGACGGCTGACATTTTTGAGAAAAACGCGCGGATTTTGCTCGTATTGTTCCCAAAGCCTCGAATCAATCTCGCGGAAAAGTTGCGTGGCGTCGGCGTTCCATGACCAGAAATAATTCCAACTGATTCGTTCCAGAAATTCAAGATTTTCGGGTATTTTGCGTTTTGAGTTAAAATCGTCTCTGAATATTTGTTCTGTTTGTAATGTTGCGGCGGCTGATTGCATATCAATAAAGTTTTCGCTTGAAACTTCTTTCATAAAATTTGTAAATGCTTTTTGTAGAATAGACGAGGGGAAAAGTTTTTCGCAAATGCGACACTTCAACTTTTTAAGCCGAAGCGAATTGGAAGTGAAATTTTCTTTGGCGGAAACGAAAAACTAAAACAATTGATATTTGAGAAAATTCTGTGCGTCCGCTTCGGAAAAGAAAACAAGAAAGACCTTTTCTAAAGTTTCGTTTTCATCCGAGAACTATTTTATTGCAAGCGAAGCGACTTTTGCGGCTTCAGTTTTTGGATAACCGTATGCACCGGTTGAAATCGAAGGGAAAGCCAGGGTTTTCAGATTATTCTCTACCGCCAGCGCAAGCGAGTTTTTATAACAATTTCCCAGCAATTCACCGTCTCTTTGCTCATTTCTGCCGTAAATTGGTCCGACAGTGTGAATCACGAATTTGGCGGGCAGATTTCCGCCGGAAGTAATGACGGCTTCGCCCGCAGGCAAACCGTCTGGAAATTTCGTGCGCCGAATTTCTTTGCATTCTTCTAAAATTTGTTTTCCGCCCGCATCGTGAATTGCGCCGTCAACTCCACCGCCGCCGAGCAGGGACGAATTTGCCGCATTAACAATCGCGTCAACCCTTTCGACGTTTATATCGCCCACTTTTACTGCGACTCGATTATTCAAAAATTCTTTAGAAAACATATTTATAATGGTGAAGGTGGACGGTGAATGGTGAATGAAAGAATTTCCTACATCTCCATTTATCATTCAACATTATTCTAACGGTTCGATGCTGATTTCATCAAACATTGCTTGTCTTGTGAGAGTTTCGGCGAGTTTTTCGGCACGGTTTCGGTTAAGGATTTGCCCGGAAGTGCGGCAGGAGATTTCAAACACACCGTCGTCGACCAGTGCGATTTCCATATCGCTTAGAGAAATGCCGCTTACGACGCGGATGTCTTCAAAGTTGTGAATGCGAAATCTTCCGGTTTCTTCGACGAAATCTTCGATAAACGGGTCGCACAAAGCGTGTTTGGCTTCTTCCAGATTTGCGTAATTTCCTTCGACGATTAAACAAAATTCGCGGGATTTTTCATTTATCATAATTTTTAACGTCTTTGCTTCTTTACGGATTATTTTTTATCATTGCAAAAAATATCTGGCAAAAGGAAATTTTAAACAATAATGATAATACCTGTCGAATGGACGGATGCAGCGGTAAAAATGCTCGACCAACGGCTTTTGCCGATGGAAGAAAAATGGCTGATGCTGAAAAGCTACACGGAAGTGGCGGACGCCATCCGTGATATGGTCGTGCGCGGCGCGCCTGCCATCGGTGTTTCAGCCGCTTACGGAATTGCGCTCGGCGCAAAACAGTTTGTCGGAACTTCCGTCGCGGATTTAGAGGACGAACTCGATTACGTTTGCGATGTGATGAGCAAAACGCGACCGACTGCGGTTAATCTTTTCTGGGCGATTGACCGTATGAAGCGTACATTTCAGAGAGCCAAAGCGGAAGGGAAATCGGTTTCGGAAATAAAGCAAATTTTGATTCAGGACGCAAAGGACATTCACGAAGAAGACATCGAATCACAACGGCTTATCGCGCAGTTCGGCGGCGAGCTTTTGAAAGACGATTCGACTGTTTTAACGCATTGCAACGCTGGCGCGCTTGCCACTGGCGGCGTTTGGGGAACTGCTTTGGGTGTGGTGCGCGGCGCAGTCAGTCAAGGCAAAAGGGTGTCCGTCATTGCCGACGAAACTCGTCCATATTTGCAGGGCGCGCGTCTGACCGCCTGGGAATTGCTGCAAGATGATATTCCGGTTACGCTTATCACCGATAGTATGAGCGGACACATTATGAATCAAGGGAAGATTCACGCCGTCGTCGTCGGCTCGGACAGAATCGCGGCAAACGGCGATGTTGCCAACAAAATCGGGACGTATATGGTTGCGGTATTGGCAAAACGACATAACATCCCGTTCTATGTCGCTGCGCCGCTCTCGACAGTTGATTTAAATTGCCCGACGGGTGACCAAATTCCGATTGAAGAAAGAAACATCCGCGAAATCACTCACGTCCAAGACATTCAGCTTGCGCCCGAAGGCATCTCGGTCAGCAATTACGCCTTCGACGTTACGCCAAACGATTTAGTAACGGCAATCATCACGGAAAAAGGAGTGGCGCGTGCGCCTTACACGGAAAGTTTGAAAAGGATGTTTGAAGAATAAATTCGACGAAATAAAAAGCTATTGAGTTTTATCGAAACTCAATAGCTTTTTATAAATAATGGTATACCCTGTAAGATTCGAACTTGCGACCTTTTGGTTCGAAGTCCAAAACTTTGTTTTTCTTGACCTGCTTTTCCTTTCTACAGTCATCTCAAATATCCACTAAATCATTGAAAACACTCCACTTATCGTGTATAATAAGATTATAGTGAGCGTGTCTGATAATCTGAGAAATTAAAGAAATTTAAGTTATCAGAAGCAATAACGGGAATTATAACGGGAATTATTAAGGAGTAATATGGCAAGAGACAATAAGGGAACGGTTAAACAAACTGACGGACAATTTTATGCAAGAGTAAGGTGGATTGATGAAAACACCGGAAAACCTCGTGATAAAAAATTTCAACCTGTTTCAAGTGAATCGGCGGCTTGGAAATTAATTCACGATTTCAAAAAAGACTTAGATTCTGAAGGAACAAAATCGGTTGATTCAAGCAAAAAAACTTTCGCAGAGCTTGCACAGTATTTTGAAAAGAATTATTTAATTGAAGCTATTTATGAAAATAACATTAAAATTGCCGGATACAGAAGTTTGGCAACTCCTAAAGGACAATTGAAAAAATTGGTCAGCTTTTTTGGGCATAAAAGGTTGAGATTAATAACTTACGACGATTTACGGCGATACGGTCAGACTCGCCGCCAAACTGCTAAAAGATGGTGCAAAGATGAACTTGTATCACAGACGACGGTGCATCGAGAATATGCGCTGTTGAAAAAAATGTTGAATGTAGCGAAAGACGAGCTTCGATGGATTTCTCGCAACCCTTTTAATGACGGCAAACCTTTGATTCTGGCAGCGGCTGAGAAAAAGCGAGAACGAATAATAAGCCGTGAAGAAGAATCTCGATTGTTAGAAACTTGTTCGGGAAGACGGGAACATCTAAAACCAATTATAATCTTCTACTTGGATACAGGTTGTCGAAAGTCTGAAGTGCTAAAAATGAAATGGCGAGACGTTGATTTTGACAGATTAACGATTGCTATTCCGATTATGAACACGAAAACAATGAGGGCAAAAGTTGTAGCTATTTCTGACCGTATGGAAAGGGAACTTGAAATACTTTGGAATAAATCAACCAAAAATTTAGATGATTATATTTTTGGTGGCATTAAAAGCAACAAAACTGCTTGGAAAAACGCTCGCACGGCAGCACAGTTGCCAGATGATACACGAATTCACGATTTAAGGCACGTCTTTGCTACTCGTGTCGCAAAAAAGACTGGAAATGCAATGATGGTTTCCCGACTATTAGGTCACGCAACTGTGCAAATGTCTTATCGGTATGTTCAGATTGATGATGAAAGTTTAACTGAAGCAAGAAACATTATAAATGATTTTAATGAAATGCTTAGTGTTGAATCATAAACGTAAGTTAATCTTTAATTAAATCTGCTGCTAGTAGTTTCGCTTGGTCTATGACAGTCTGGACGGCTTTTTCTTGTAAATCAGGCGGATAGCCATACTTCCGAAGAATACGGCGGATATTACGCCGGAGCGTGGCTTGAACGCTTTCTTTAATCGTCCAATCAATCGTTGTGCTGTTGCGGACGCTTTCGAGCAGTTCTCTGGCGATGGTCTGCAACTTTTCATCGCCGAGAATTTTGACGGCGGAATCGTTCACTTCCAAAGCGTCGTAAAAAGCGAGTTCACGAAAATCAAGATTGAGAGATTCGCCTCGCTTATCCGCTTCTTTAATTTCTTTGGCAAGCGGAATCAAAACTTTTTCCAAAAATTCCACCGTGTCAATCATTCCGTTGTGGTAACGATTAATGGCATCTTCAAGATGTTCGGAAAACTTTTTGCTTTGAACGAGATTGGTTTTCTTTCGCTGTTTAATTTCATCTTTCAGTAATTTTTTTAGCAATTCAACCGCAAGGTTTTTCTGTTGCATATTTTGAATTTCCTTCAAAAATGCTTCGTCCAAAATTTCAATGTTTGGCTTTTTAATTCCAGCCGCATCGAATACATCAATCACTTCGTCGCTGGTAATCGCTTCTGAAACAATTTGCTTGATGCCGGTCTCAATACGTTCATCTTTATCACGGTCTTCGTTGCGTTCGACAATTTTTACCAGCCGTGATTTTATCGCTTGAAACAATGCGACATCATCCCGAATTGCCATTGCTTTTTCGTGCGGAACGGAGATAGCGAAGGCTTTAAGCAAGTTCTTCGTGTTTTCGGTAAAACTGTTTTCGCCATTTTCCTGACTAAAAATAAAGTCGATAATAATCGGAATAAATTTTAATTTGTCTTCTTTTGAGAGCGTAAAGAACTTCCGCCAGTCGAAATGCCGTAACTGGTGTTCGATGTGTTCGTAAAATTCGAGCATCTTCGCAACCGCTAATTCTTGGTCAAGCGTCGGTTTGCCTTTGCCGCCCGAAGTCGTATATTCGGCGAGTGCATATTTTAATTCTTGTGCAATGCCTAGATAATCAACAATCAATCCGCCTTGTTTGTCTTCGGTAAAGACCCGATTCACTCTAGCGATGGCTTGCATAAGATTATGACCACGCATCGGCTTGTCAACGTAAAGTGTATGGAGTGGCGGCGCATCGAAGCCGGTCAACCACATATCACGAACAATTACTAATTTCAGCTTGTCCCGATTATCTTTGAGTCGTTCGCCGATTGCTTTGCGACGTGGTTTGTTGCGGATATGTTGTTGCCAATCGGCATTGTCCGAAGCGTTCCCGGTCATAATAACTTTGATTACGCCGTCTGTGTCGTCTTCGCTGTGCCATTCCGGGCGAATCTTCACGATTTGATTGTAAAGGTCAACGCAGATGCGTCTCGACATTGCGACAATCAAACCTTTGCCTTCCAAAACGCTGCTTCGTGCTTCAAAATGATTGACCAAATCTTCGGCGATTTTTTCCAGACGATTTTCGTTGCCGACGATGGCTTCCAATCTCGCCCACTTTGCTTTGAACTTCTGCCGTTGCGTTAATTCTTCGCCTTCGGTCAATTCTTCAAATTCTTCGTCAAGTTTTACTTTTTCGTCGTCGTCAAAGTTGATTTTCGCCAGACGGCTCTCGTAATAAATCGGAACGGTCGCTTTATCAATGACGGCTTGGTGAATGTCATAAACGTCAACATATTCGCCGAAGACGGCTTGAGTATTGCGGTCGCTCGATTCAATCGGCGTTCCGGTGAAACCGATGAACGAAGCGTTTGGCACGGCATCCCGCAGATGTTTGGCGTAACCGTCAATAAAATCGTATTGACTGCGATGCGCTTCGTCGGCGATGACGATGATGTTCCGGCGCAGACTCAATGCTTCGCTCGCTTCGCCGATACTCTGCCCGTTCGCTTCAAACGGCATAAACTTTTGAATCGTTGTGAAGACAATGCCGCCGGAAACGACACTTAATAATTCCCGCAGATTTTTCCGGTCTTCGGCTTGGCGTGGCTGTTGTCGTAGAAGCTGCTGGCAAGCGTCGAAAGTCTCAAAAAGTTGGTCATCCAAATCATTGCGGTCAGTAATGACAAGAATCGTCGGATTGTCCAATTCCAAAACGACCTTACCGGAATAAAAAACCATCGAGAGACTTTTGCCGCTTCCTTGCGTGTGCCAGACGACACCGGCACGACGGTCTCCGGTCAGCGCAGACGCTTCGATTGTTTTATTTAATGCTTTGTTGACGGCGTAATACTGATGATATGCGGCGACTTTTTTGGCGGTATTTTCTTCTCGCTTTTCAAAGACGATAAAATGCTTTATCAAATCGAGTAGAACATCTTTCCGAAGCATTCCGTTCGTCATCGTTTCCATTTGCAATGCCGCATCATCGGCAAGATTTACGCCGTCTTCGGTCTTCCAAGCCATAAAGCGACTGTATGGACTCGTCAGCGTTCCGCAACGAGCATCCCAACCGTCAGAGACAATCAGCAAGGCGTTATAAACGAATAGCGATGGAATTTGCGCTTTGTATGTTTGCAGTTGCTTGAACGCCGTGAAAACGGTCGCATTTTCATCAGCCGCATTTTTCAGTTCGATTAAGACCAACGGAAGACCGTTGACGAAAAGAATAATATCCGGTCGGCGATTATTATTATTTTCAATAATCGTAAATTGATTGAGTGCGAGAAATTCGTTGTTGTCGGGATTTTCAAAATCAACGAGATAAACTTTATCGCCACGAATGCCGTCATCACGCCGCACTTCGACATCAACGCCTTCGGTCAGATATTTATGAAAAGTTTCGTTATTGATTAAAAGATTCGGACTGTTGGTGCGTAGAACTTTCTTTAATGCTTCTTCACGAGCATCATAAGGAATCGTCGGATTCAATCGGTCAATCGCACTACGCAGACGATTGACGAGAACGACTTCGTTATACTGCCGTTCGGGTCGTTCGCCATCGGACGAAATGTCGGGAGCGTGAATAATGCCGTAGCCCAATCGGTCAAAATACTCAAGACCAATTTCTTCGATTTCATTCTCGGTTATGACTTTCATATCAAGTTAATTCGTCACGATGGTCGTTGCAGTATTTTTCGACTTCTTTTAACCACGAATCATACCAATACCAATACTTTGCGACTATAACGCCAAAACCTCTATCCGGTCTTTTTGCCTCCAATTGTTGCCACAATGAAGTGTGCTGGTGCATCCCGAATTTCGTGAATCCCAAATCTTTCATCTTTTTTACAATGTCTGACGGAATATGTTTTGGTTTTTCTCTGTCTTGAATACTTCTATATTCTCTATTTAGTCCAATCGCTTCGGGTGAGTCAGGGCGTATAAATTCAATTACTTTATCAGCCTGTCCTTTTTTGTTGACCGTCTTTTGAACATACAAGACCCTAAAAGAGTAGCTTGGGTCATTAAATTCTTCTTCCGACAATTCCTTGTCAAAATCGTTAATATAAGTTGCTATGTTCTTAGGCAATCCAGACAAATCCCGCAGTTGATTATGTTGGTCTTCGCTCATCGAGGAAAATTGAAGCGAGAACGAAAGATATTTATCGATACCTAATTCATCGCCAAAAAGTTGTTTGATGGAACGATTAAAATTAAGACAACTTGCTTGAAATTTGGCACTAAGAAAATCATCAATCTTAGTTGTCATTTTATGTTCGATTTCGTTTCTTAATCCGATAAGAAATCGTAGATTTATTCCTGTTACCGGGTCGATTGGACAATTATCATCGTTTAGACAGCGTTCTAATTCCCAGTATTTATGCGCTCCCTTGCTCGTCTTATCAAATTTCTTTCGCTTACCTGTCTGCTTAAAGTAACGATACTCAATTTTCTTTTCTCGGTAATATGCGTGTAAAAGATAAGTCCAAGCGATATTTTGAAGAATAATAAAACATTCCGACTTGAACAATATATTGGGATTATTAAAAATCTGGACTGCACATAGCATTGCTTCTCTCGATTTAACCAAGAGTTCGTTTTTAATAGAACCAATTTTTCTGTTCCGTTTTGGCATTTATTCGGCTAATTCGTAAAGTTTATTGTTATCCCAAATCTTCCGGCAAATTTCGCCGTAAAGATTCTGTCTCTCAACAATGTCTCGCTTCTTAAATTCGGGATATGACTTGAATGAAAATTCGTTTTCGGTGATTACACGCACAAACTGCGGGTTGTTTCGGTAACCTTTTTCGTCCAGAGATTTCGCCAGTAGATTCTCCCCGAAATACATCGGTAATTTGGCATCGTAAGTGGCATCTTGAAAACTTCGGTTTTTATCACGAGGCAGAACAAGCAATGCTCCGAATTTATTGCGGAAGCGTTGAAATTCTTCTTCGTCGGAAAATTCGTCGGTGTGTCGGTCAAACTTGTTAGCCCAAATATGCTCGATGTCGAACGGATTTTTGATTTTACGATTGACGTAATCTTCAAACTTTGTGTTCAAGCCACTTTCCGCTTCGATAAAATGCGTGATGCGGGACAAGATATGAAGCATATATCGCCCGGTAAAAAAATTGAGATGAAAACCATCAATCGTTTTCGACTCAAATGGATACTCGTTTAATTCTTTTATCAAAGTTTCCGGCAGTTCGGATAATGATTTACGACGGATATTTTTAGTCAGTAAAAATACGGAATTTTTTATTGCCGAGTAATCAACCGTTCGGAAGTTAAAAACTCGTCGGGTGATAAATTGGTCAATAAATACACTGACAACTTTTATTTTATTATTTATTGTTTCAGGCGAATCGTTCCGGTCAATCGCTGCCAGAATTATTTGATACTGGAAAGTAAAATTGCGGTTCGCATTGTAGAAAACATATTCGTAATCAGCATCAAATTGTTTCGAGTATTGCTTCAATCGAATATAAATGTCCGAAAATAACTTGAATTCCTTCAAGACAAATTCTTCGTAATCCGGCGCACGGGTCAAACTCATTTTCTTCGCATTTTCACGAGTCCATTTATGAAATTCCGTGCCGATTAAATCGAAGTCTTCCTTGACCGCACCTTTTTTTGTTTCACGGATTGTTTCGGCGTATTGCGCCCGTAGCCAGTTTTTAATGAAGTCAGCATCTTCTTCCTTACTGTCTTCGTCAAGGCTCTTGATTTTCAATATTTGCGCCTTCCATAAATCATTGGCACGATTGCGCTGTCCGTCGTCGGTTATTTCCGCCAGAAGATAGCCTTTAAGCATTTCGGTCGGTGTCAGGCTCAAACCTCTATCATTCATTGAGACGAAAATTTTATGTGCGTCCTGTTCGGTTTTGGCTTTGATTTCCACCAAGTCAACCTTTTTAATCAGCCACTCGATAAAAAACGGCAGAGAGCGGTTTTTTAAGGCTTCGGGAAAGATTTCTTCGATGTCTTTGTAACGGGCATAAATCGTCTGGACGCTTTCGGGCTGGTTTGTCGGGTCGAAGTTCTGGTCATCGTTAAAAATCGCATCCAGACACGGTTTGCGCTCCTCGACGTGAATGTTAAAGGATTTATTGCCATATTCTTCCGAGAAGATTAAATCTTCGATGTGAATCAAACCGGGACTGCCTTTTTGCAGATTGTTGAGATAAATAAGCAGGAGCGTGAGCGACGTGAGCCGTTGTTGACCGTCAATGATGGCACGTTCGGCTTCGTCATCGGTAATAACGACGCTGCCGAGATAATAATGCCCGTAATTTGCGCCTTCTCTTCGTTCGTGATTCTCGTCGTAGTTTTCCTGAAACTCGTCTACGAGGTCGTCAATCAATTCTTCGATTTGTTTTTTGCCCCAACGATACTCACGCTGGTAGTAATGAATCGTGTATTTCTTCGCCCGCAGAAGGTCGCTGACGGTTCTATTTATTCCGGTTATTTCTTTCATTCGGCGACTCTGATTTTCCCGCTCATCAATTTCGGCAATAAACCGTTGCGGATTTGAGTTAAGGTTTGGTTTTGTTGTTCGTTCGTAATTTTTCGTTTGTTCATCTCATTAACAACATCGAAGTATTTTTCGAGAATATCATTCGTCGGCACTGTAATTTCGATACTTGTTAATTCTTGAGCATTGGCGTTTGGTTGCGCCGAACCGCCCATAATCGAAGCGACATAACCAAAATACTCGGTTCGTCTTAAAAATTTTCCAACGTATAAGGCGAGATGCGGATTGTCGAATTGAACTCTTATTAAATAAGACGCAAAAACTGCATCGGGCGCATCGGTAACATAAACATTTTCGCCGGTAGATGCGCCTGTTCTTGCAATGAAAATATCGTGGTCAACGATTTTGTATTTCTTAAATTCATTTTCACTCGTCTTGCAATATGGAATTTGACTCCACTTAACTGTTCCGCCTTGAATATCTGTAATTCTCAAGAATTTATAACCTGTCGGGTCATTTGATGAACTTTGCGTAAAACCATATTGAATGCTTTTCGCCAGATTATTTATTTTTTCTTTTCTCCAACCTTTCGGCAGACCGTCAACGAGTTCGCCGTCGAAACCGGGAAACTGGAAATCAACAAACCAATGCTTGAACGTCGCTTGGGCGATTTTTTCCAGCGTCCGGTTCATTTCGAGATTGAGTTCGATTTTCTCGTCTAAGGCGGAAAGTATTTCGGCAATGCGGCGTTGTTCTTCGATTGGCGGAACTTTTATTTCGATTGGATGAATGTAATTTCGATTCAAACTCGGAACAGCACTTCCAGAATTGTGTCCTTTGAAATCAAGCGTTTTCAAAAAATAATAAACAAATTTCGGATGAGAACCTTTGAACTCTTTAATGTAAAGCGTTGTATTATGCGCCCAAAAATCTGTTTTGTAATAATGTGGATTGCCAATGTTGCCGCTTCTTCCAATAGTTATACTTGGAGCTTTTGTTGTAAATTCATCGTGAAATCCGATTATTCCGTTTGAACCTGCAACCGGATATTTGCCAATCGTCATTTGAGTTTTAGGCAAGTCGTGTCCTCTTTGAAAAGTAACCAAATCTCCGAGTGTAAATGTCTTCCAATTTTCCGGCATCGTTCTAAATTATCTCGTCTCCAATCTTGTTAGTAAATTATGTTATTTCATAGTGCGTCAATTTCATTGCAAACGGTTATGATATGGTCAAGCCCGTATAACAAAGCGGCTTCATTAACACTCATCCATTGAAACAACTGAAGAAGGAGGTTGTAATGCTGGCGAGCATAGGTCGTATCTTTTATCGGCTGATTCGGCAAAAAGCAAATAGGCTCGTGATGAGCAATCCGATTTCGGATGTCGTTAATTTTTCCTAATTCGTCAAAAATATATGCGTGGTTATATTGTATCGCCGGTGTGCTTCTCGGTTTCGCAGGGAATACTTGTAACAATGATTGACCGCCCGCTCGAAACTGTGGTTTTGCAAACAAATATCTCCAAAATCCAAAGTCCATTTCAGCTATAAGTTTATAGTGCGTGTAGGTATTTAATCTATTTAGGGCTTTGTTGGTAAGTCGTTTCGTTTCTTTGCACTTATTGTTATCAAATATTCCACCAGCGGTAGCACTATTTCGTAGCCAGTCGTTGCCGTGTTGAGCGGTGTATTGACGATTAATGCTGTTGCGTAAGGTAATTTCATAGCAGCTTATCAATGTGAATAATTCTTGAGAAAGACGTAAATTCTTTCGATACAATGTCATCGTCTTTTTCGAGTCGTTATTTGAAGCCGCTAAGTATCTTGCCATTCGAGGAGCTGACATCGTATTTTCAAAGTCGCTATATCTCATACTATTGCTTTCATTTTTTACTTGCTTTTCTCTGTGAACTTTTATATACTGAATTTACATTATTCCCGGTAGCCCCTGAAGCAATTCAAGCTATCGGGTTTCGTATTTTAAAACATCTCATTATTCAAATAATTTCATACCCGATTTTGGCTAAATTATCTTTTATCTGCTGGTCGAGAGTGTGCGCCTTTGCCATTTGTTCGGCGAGTTCTGCTGTGAGCGCAAGCATCTTTCCATCGAAAGTTTCGCCGTCGTCTTCGGCTTCCTTGAAGTCGATATATCTGCCCGGAGTTAAAATGTAATTATTTTTGCGGACTTCCTGAATGTTGACCGACTTACAAAAGCCCGGTTCGTCTTTGTATTGGTCGTGGTCATTTTTGCTTCGCCAGTTGTGATAAGCATCGGAAATCCTCGCTAAATTGGCTTCGGTCAATTCCTTCTGCCGCCGTGAACCTTCAACCATCGAACCTATTTCACGAGCATCAATAAAAAGTATCTCATTGCTTCGGTGGCGAAACTTGCCGTTGGTCTTATTCCGGGAAAAGAACCACAGACACGCCGGAATTTGTGTGTTGTAGAAAAGTTGAGCCGGTAACGAAACCATACAATCAACCAAATCGGCATCAATGATATTTCGGCGGATTTCGCCTTCGGTCGCAATATCGCTGCTCATACTGCCATTCGATAATACGATGCCCGCCGAGCCGTTCGGCGCAAGTTTGCTGATGAAGTGTTGAATCCAAGCATAATTAGCATTCCCGGTCGGCGGAACGCCGTATTGCCAACGATAATCATCTTCCGCACGATAATAATCAGAGTCATTAAACGGCGGATTAGCAAGAACGTAATCAACCTTCAATTCGGGAAATTTATCATTGCGAAAAGTATCGCCTTGTTCGATATGCGCTTCGATGCCACGAATGGCGAGGTTCATTTTCGCCAGCTTATGAGTCGTCGGATTGCTTTCTTGCCCGAAGATTGAAATCTTGCCTTTTCGATGCTCGTGCATCTCGATAAAAATTTCCGATTGCACAAACATTCCGCCCGAACCGCAGCAGCCATCATAAAACCGCTTTTCAGATTCGGGAGCGAGTATTTGAACAATAAGTCTGACAATTGATTGCGGCGTGTAAAATTGTCCGCCTTTCTTTCCTTCGGCATCGGCGAACTGTCCTAAGAAGTATTCATACACTTCACCGAGAACGTCTTTCTTACGGCTGTAAAGTGAAATAGAACCGATAAGGTCAATCAATTCACCGAGCCGTTGCTTGTCGAGTGCCGGACGTGCATAATCCTTCGGCAAAACGCCTTTTAGCGACGGATTATCACGCTCGATTGCATCCATCGCATCATCAACATCTTTGCCGACAGTCGGCAACTTCGCCCGATTTTGCAACCATTTCCAACGAGCCGACGGCGGAACATAAAAGACCCTTTCGGCTGTGTATTCGTCCTTGTCTTCAGCGTCTGCGCCGGTCTCGGCTTCTTCAGCTTTCAATCGGTCGTAAAGTTCTTCAAAAGCATCGGAAATGTATTTGAGAAATATCAAACCGAGAACGACGTGCTTGTATTCGGCAGCATCCATATTAGAACGCAATTTATCCGCCGCCAGCCACAGAGTTTTTTCTAGTTGTTGATTTTCGGACATTTTTAGTTTTTATATCTAAAAGCAAGGAATAATTTGTGAGTAATTAGTTTACCTTTCCATTTAATTCAATTCGGTTAGATTGTGGAGTTGAACTCGTCCGGCAATAATATCAAAAATTCTTCCGTTTGTTAATAATAATTGAAAACTGTAGTCCGGTTATTTCAATCTTAAAGGACAATTTTTGAAACCAATGGTACTCGCTCAGAAATATTTTCAATTATTTTCTTTCTCTCGGTCGCAGATAATGAAAGGCGATATAATTTTATATTTACTTGCCACCAAAAATAATCTCTCGCCAAAGAAAATTTTAAGTTTGACTCACGGATGCTTCCCAAATAACACACGACCTTATTGCGGGGAAGGCTTGTTATTTTATCTCGATAGCTTTTGACAAGTTCAGCTCGAAGGCTGCGCTGACCGTTTTTTAATTCATATATTTTCCACTGTAAATGCATCTTTAATAATTCCTCCGTTATAGGTGCTACTGATTTATTTCAAGTTCTGTTAAGAAAACCTTGTATTACCGGCATAGATATTTCCCAGCTACTGACAATAATTATGAATCGCAAATAGGCTGAGTAGGTGGATTCGGGTAAAACAAGTCTGCGCCGGAGTAAAATCTCTACTTCCACTGCGTCAATTTATCTTTTGAGACCTGATTGATAAGAAGAACGATTTCGGTAGTTCCAGACGTGATTGATTAACCGCTCCATTTCAATAGCGGGTAGTGGCGGCTCACAGATTGTGAAGTTAATTCGACGTAATTCGTTTTCAATTTCAAAAAAAGTTTTGCCTGAACATTTTAATCCTCGCCCGTGTCGCCAAATCGTATCGTTACGCATTCCTTCGGGTATGCTTGAAGGTAAAAGAAAGCCGGAACTTTTATCGCAAGAATCAAAATATCTTTGCCGCCACTCACGCCGAAATTCAATCGGAAGAAGTTCCGGCTTACAAATCGTCGCCCATTCGTATGGTGTTCCGGTCGGATGAATTGATGGCGGCAAAACTACAAAACTCCCTTTGCATCGTGTGTCAATATCGGGCATCACTTTTGCGCTCGTTGTGATAACGGAATCATTGCGGAAATAACTTTGGAAACCTCGTGCTGTTGACACCGTTAATGTATTGCCGAAATTTTGATGCTGAAGCCAAGAGTTGTTTTTGTCGTCAACATCAACAATAGTGAAGTGGCAAACCGTTAGCCCGACATTTAAGGTTGGATTGTTAAAAAAGAAGTCCATCTTCTCATCGGCTGATTTTCTATTCCATTCTCCTGCGAAAAAATTATCTATTGGTCGTTTCTCTCTTGGTGTAAAAGGAATGATATTCCAACCTGATTTCAAGTAGCATTCGATTAGCGAATTTCTATCAAGCCAACTCCACTCATCAATACAATACGCCCTGCTTATATGCTTACAGATAGAGTTCCCACCAACGACAGTTCTTTTAACAATTTCGTGCTTGGGGTTAGCTCTCTTTCCGTTTAGGTAAAAGTAAATATCGATTAGTCGAGCCACTTCTAACTCATTTTTCAATTGTCCGATTGTTTCTTTCCTAACGTGAATTGCCTTTGCCAAATTCTCAGCAGTCATCCAGCAATTTTTTGGCATAAATTCATACAGCCTTTTTGCGGCGGGCGACACCGAATGCAAAGCTGCAAAATTTTTTTGTGTTTCTGAACTTGTATCAATCATAATTCCTCCAAAATAAAAACTGGCAAGAAGCAATTTGGTTTTATGAAAACCGTTTTGCTCCTTACCAATTATCTGTAATTTCAAATATTTCTATTTTTTAATCATTAATGCCTAAAATATCGCCGCATTCTTCAAGTTCGCCTATGTATAACTCCTTCAAATGAATTGCTGCCTTATAAACATCTAAATGACAAATTCCCGGATTCTCAGCTCGGAATTTACCAACTGTATTTTCAATAGCGTGCAGTAATTTAATTGTATTTTCTGGTTTACGGTTTTCCATATAGTTCTGAATTAAATTTTTTGCAATTGTTGTGTCCGGTTGAAGGTCGCAAATTTTAAGCGCAACCCATCGCAATTCGGCATTGTTCGGAATTTTCCCGAGTTCAGCTAAAATCGCACCTCGATAATCATCGCTATCAAATTCCGGTGCGCCGCCGTTAGCTAGTAAGTTAATTCCGCAAAGCCATCCGAATGGAGATTCGTGCGGAAAATTAATGTTATGAAGACCTAATGCTAATACTGCAACGCCAGCATAATGCTCTTGGCTTCTTACTTGTTTTGTAATTTGTTCTCTCATTTATAAAAATCTCCGTTTCTATTAATTACTAAATCCGAACAAACTGAAATTCATAAAGTTGTTCATTTCAGTCGTTCCGGTTTGCTTGCTTTCGCATTCAAGCAAATATTTTTCGATATGGTGTTCGCCCACCAGCACTCTCGCACCGAACCGATAACACAAAAGTTTGTTGCGTCCGATTTCCCGCCAAATTGTTACTTCAGCTACACCTAGAAGGTGAGCAACTTCCTTAATCGAATATTTCTTTTCTTGAATCTTGTCTTTACTAAACATAAATCCCTCCGTGTAATTTTGATGGTTTAAGTATATCAAGGAATATTATGGAAGGCAAGCGTTAAATGATGCAAACAAAGGAGTTATAGCATTGATAACCCGTTCTGTCAACACGACTTTGTTGTAAAAAAAGGACTTAGCAGCCTTCTTTATCGATGGCGTGAGTTTAAGACGTGAAACTATTTTTGGAAAAAGTGAATGTTAATTACTAAAAGTCAAAAATAATCCGGTCGTTTATTGTAAAGGAGAGTATTGCCGAAGATGTCAGACGGGTAATTGGAGCAGTATTAGATAGTTTAATGGGAAAAACGGAGTCGAATTAATAACGGGAATTATAACGGGAAAAAGAAAAGCGACATTCAATTTGAATGTCGCTAACTTATTGAAAATAATGGTACACCCGGCAAGATTCGAACTTGCGACCCTCTGATTCGAAGTCA